>ERZ773237.1469-NODE-1469-length-19487-cov-2.774135_pt1 | contig 19487 bp, 16 predicted proteins | sample MGYA00580990_ERZ773237 | MGnify/ENA primary metagenome ERZ773237 (study PRJEB29015, sample SAMEA2737749) | human gut metagenome | biome: human gut; feature: human-associated habitat; material: faeces | place: China | collected 2012 ...
TAGAAGTTATGAGAGATGAAAATATTGAACTAATAAATCCCGAAACAATGGAAAAAATTAAGGAGAAGATTAACGATTACGTACACATTGTGATCTCTAAAGATAAATTAGAGATAAGTGAACAATATGCATCAATTGGTGTATCAAGTGATAGTGTTTATAGAAACACTGATGAGTATACTTATTCAGTATCAAAGAACGAACGTGATGGAACTGTGTTGCTAAAGAGAATAGAGGTCGAAACTAACAAGGAGATTATTCTTGACGCATTTGATTATAAGCTGTCGAAGATTGTAAACAGAATAGAAACATTTAAATTATCCTAAGCTATGACAAGAGAAGAATTCAATGAGAAGTGGAGAAATGTCACTATTCAAGTAGACGGTCCAATTGATATAAAGATTGTAGAAGCGATCAATTGGATTACAGGGGCAAAGGTCTTTTATGATTCGAAAGAGTGTATGAGACCAAAACCTACAGTAATCGTAAAAGACTTTCTAAGTATAGAAGATACTGATTTTGTCACAAAGGAATCTTGGATGAACAAGTATTATAGTGGATTTTGTATAAATATGCCAATAAGTGAAAGTGTCAAAAGTTTAAGTATGACATTAGATGAAATTGCTATTGAATTTGATTGTGAGAACGTGATTTCGAACATGAATTTAACAGAAAGTAAACGCGTTACCGGTAATGTTTTTATGTCAGATAAATCGGTAAAAGAAGATGTAAATCTATCATATCCCTATCCTACAATTCCGTTGATCGATTTTATTATGGATCTGAAGAAAATGTATCGTTGGCAATACATTTATAATTGGTTTAATGACGGAAAGAATTTTAAGGTGATTGTATATTCAGCATTTCTTTTTGAAGATGAAGAAGTGACACCGAGCGATCGTTGTAACAATATCTTTGTATCAAAAGATCAAAAAAGACTTTTTTATATTAATAATAACAATGACGTAAAAACAGTTCTTTGTATTTACAGTGTTGTCGGTGAGGGTTTTCATTGTACAGATCTTTCACAGAAATACAAACAAATAGTTCGTAAACAAGTTTTTAATTATAAAGGAATGTTGTATATCCAACTGACTGATAACTTATATATAGCGAAAGATAAATCGGAAATTATAGAACTTAATACTGTAGATACAATTTTCAATATCTACAATTCAATCGAAAAGAGGACCGAAAACAACGACAGTGTTGTTGAGGAGATAACAAAGTAGTATCTTTACAGCATTGAAAGGAGAACGAAAGAGTTTGATAAACAATTTATTATTAATCCATGTTATACTTTTAATTATATCACACAGACGAATCGTTCTTCTTTCCTCTATTGAATATCAAATTAAACAGTTAAAAACAATGAAAACAAAAGAGAAAATCAGAAGAGAATTAAAAAAAATTCTTTCAAACAAAGAGCTTACGATTGATTTCAATCAATTTATTGAAAAGAACGATGAAGATGTTGTTAATGACGCTGTTTTTAAAACAATTGCGATTCTAGAAGACTGCGGTTTTGCATTTCATCTAACAGCATTTCGTACTAAGAACGGTCAAAAGGCAATCAAAATTAACGTTGAAGGTGAATCATCTCTACATCAAATCGAGTCTATGGAATATTGTGACTTCGAAATGTTAGTTGAAAGTTGGGCGAAACCGAATGATCTTAAAGAACTCGTTGAAGCATTAGAAGACGGAGTATTGTTTGAGTTAGGAGACGATGAAGGACTTATTAAAGAAACAATTTCACATCTCGAAATTTCACCTATTAATTTTGGACTTTCAATTGAAGAAGACGGAAGTACTTCAATCGTGCCTGAAAGTTATCCGAAAATTCTTTTCACTGTATATTTATCAGATGAAGAACTTAAATCAATTGTCTATAAATCAAAATGGGATAAAAAGAATTCTGATGATGCTAAGATGACAACTGAGGTCAAGTATCAATATAAAGGTGAAGAGTTCGATTTCGCTGTTCTTGTTGACGAGGATCGTTATGTTTTCTTGAGTAAGGATCGTAATAAACTTCTTATCGTTAACAAACAAGGTGAGGTCACTGAATTCGTTGATTTGAACTCTAAAGACAAATGACGACAGAAGTTTTGAGTGAATTAGAAAAAGTGCTACAGACTAAGTGTCCTAAAGTAGCACTTTTTGATCTTGGAACATATTACACAGTCTGTACACCTTCACGATTATGGGAGGGTAAAATAGACGAAGAGATTTTAGTCGAATCTCTAGTTCTAAAATGTCGATTCGTTGTCTCGTTAGACGAGAATCAAAATAAGTGTTGGAAAATCAAAGATATTAATGACGTAGATTATAAAGAATTTATTGGATAAAATTATGAACAACAATCAAACTACAAACGATGTACGTTTTTCGTTATTTTGCTTAGAAGTTGCACAGGCAGGTATTGCATTGAATATGCAAGAGTTGAGAACAATTTATCAGGCAGCACGTAAACTCGAAGGTTGGTCTGAAGAAGACTTTCAAAATGCACAATCTGTCAATGACTATGTTCAACAGGCACAGAAAAAGGGGTTACGTTCCCGTGCCTGGTTTAAACTTGATGAAATACAGCAAAGTGACAAACTCTTTAAACCGGGAATGACGGTTGTCGACCTTGGTGCTGCTCCGGGTGGTTGGTCACAATATGTGGTCACCCAAATTGGCGGCAAAGGCCGCATCATCGCTTGCGATCTTTTACCTATGGATCCTATCGTTGGTGTGGACTTTCTTCAGGGCGATTTTCGTGATGAACTGGTGATGAAAGCACTGCTGGAGCGCGTTGGCGACAGCAAAGTCCAGGTTGTCATGTCCGATATGGCACCAAACATGAGCGGAACACCGGCGGTGGATATCCCCCGTGCCATGTATCTGGTGGAACTGGCGCTAGAAATGTGTCGTGATGTATTAGCGCCAGGTGGAAGTTTTGTAGTGAAGGTGTTCCAGGGCGAAGGTTTCGATGAGTATCTAAGGGAAATTCGCTCCCTGTTTACGAAGGTCAAAGTTCGTAAGCCGGACTCTTCTCGCGCACGTTCGCGGGAAGTGTATATTGTAGCGACCGGGCGTAAACCCTAACCGGGAGATTTCAGACGAAAGTTTGAAAGATGCTGGATATAGAGTATCCTGACGCTGTTTTTAACACAGTTGTAATAAGAGGTTAATCCCTTGAGTGACATGGCGAAAAACCTAATACTCTGGCTGGTCATTGCCGTTGTGCTGATGTCAGTATTCCAGAGCTTTGGGCCCAGCGAGTCTAATGGCCGTAAGGTGGATTACTCTACCTTCCTACAAGAGGTCAATAACGACCAGGTTCGTGAAGCGCGTATCAACGGACGTGAAATCAACGTTACCAAGAAAGATAGTAACCGTTATACCACTTACATTCCGGTTCAGGATCCGAAATTACTGGATAACCTGTTGACCAAGAACGTCAAGGTTGTCGGTGAACCGCCTGAAGAACCAAGCCTGCTGGCTTCTATCTTCATCTCCTGGTTCCCGATGCTGTTGCTGATTGGTGTCTGGATCTTCTTCATGCGTCAAATGCAGGGCGGCGGTGGCAAAGGTGCCATGTCGTTTGGTAAGAGCAAAGCGCGCATGCTGACGGAAGATCAGATCAAAACGACCTTTGCTGACGTTGCGGGCTGCGACGAAGCAAAAGAAGAAGTTGCTGAACTGGTTGAGTATCTGCGCGAGCCGAGCCGCTTCCAGAAACTCGGCGGTAAGATCCCGAAAGGCGTCCTGATGGTCGGTCCTCCGGGTACCGGTAAAACGCTGCTGGCGAAAGCGATTGCAGGCGAAGCGAAAGTTCCGTTCTTTACTATCTCCGGTTCTGACTTCGTCGAAATGTTCGTCGGTGTGGGTGCATCCCGTGTTCGTGACATGTTCGAACAGGCGAAGAAAGCGGCACCGTGTATCATCTTTATCGATGAAATCGACGCCGTAGGCCGCCAGCGTGGCGCAGGTCTGGGCGGTGGTCACGATGAACGTGAACAGACTCTGAACCAGATGCTGGTTGAGATGGATGGCTTCGAAGGTAACGAAGGTATCATCGTTATCGCCGCAACTAACCGTCCGGACGTTCTCGACCCGGCGCTGCTGCGTCCTGGCCGTTTCGACCGTCAGGTTGTGGTTGGCTTGCCAGATGTTCGCGGTCGTGAGCAGATCCTGAAAGTTCACATGCGTCGCGTACCATTGGCACCCGATATCGACGCGGCAATCATTGCCCGTGGTACTCCTGGTTTCTCCGGTGCTGACCTGGCGAACCTGGTAAACGAAGCGGCACTGTTCGCTGCTCGTGGCAACAAACGCGTTGTGTCGATGGTTGAGTTCGAGAAAGCGAAAGACAAAATCATGATGGGTGCGGAACGTCGCTCCATGGTGATGACGGAAGCGCAGAAAGAATCGACGGCTTACCACGAAGCGGGTCACGCGATTATCGGTCGCCTGGTGCCGGAACACGATCCGGTGCACAAAGTGACGATTATCCCACGCGGTCGTGCGCTGGGTGTGACTTTCTTCTTGCCTGAGGGCGACGCAATCAGCGCCAGCCGTCAGAAACTGGAAAGCCAGATTTCTACGCTGTACGGTGGTCGTCTGGCAGAAGAGATCATCTACGGGCCGGAACATGTTTCTACCGGTGCATCCAACGATATTAAAGTTGCGACCAATCTGGCACGTAACATGGTGACTCAGTGGGGCTTCTCTGAGAAATTGGGGCCACTGCTGTACGCGGAAGAAGAAGGTGAAGTGTTCCTCGGCCGTAGCGTAGCGAAAGCGAAACATATGTCCGATGAAACTGCACGTATCATCGACCAGGAAGTGAAAGCACTGATCGAGCGTAACTATAATCGTGCGCGTCAGCTTCTGACCGACAATATGGATATTCTGCATGCGATGAAAGATGCTCTCATGAAATATGAGACTATCGACGCACCGCAGATTGATGACCTGATGGCACGTCGCGATGTACGTCCGCCAGCGGGCTGGGAAGAACCAGGCGCTTCTAACAATTCTGGCGACAATGGTAGCCCAAAGGCTCCGCGTCCGGTTGATGAACCGCGTACGCCGAACCCGGGTAACACCATGTCAGAGCAGTTAGGCGACAAGTAAGTTCCCGCATCAGATGACTGTATTTGTACCGAAAACCCCGGGGCGTGCTCCGGGGTTTTTTCTTATCACCGCATCCCAGGGATAACACCATGAAACTCTTTGCCCAGGGCACTTCACTGGACCTTAGCCATCCTCACGTAATGGGGATCCTCAACGTCACGCCTGATTCCTTCTCGGATGGCGGCACGCATAACTCGCTGATAGATGCGGTGAAACATGCGAATCTGATGATCAACGCTGGCGCGACGATCATTGACGTTGGTGGCGAGTCCACGCGCCCAGGAGCGGCGGAAGTTAGCGTTGAAGAAGAGTTGCAACGTGTTATTCCTGTGGTTGAGGCAATTGCTCAACGCTTCGAAGTCTGGATCTCGGTCGATACATCCAAACCAGAAGTCATCCGTGAGTCAGCGAAAGTTGGCGCTCACATTATTAACGATATCCGCTCCCTTTCCGAACCAGGGGCTCTGGAGGCAGCTGCAGAAACCGGTTTACCGGTTTGTCTGATGCATATGCAGGGAAATCCAAAGACCATGCAGGAAGCCCCGAAGTATGACGATGTCTTTGCAGAAGTGAATCGCTATTTTATTGAGCAAATAGCACGTTGCGAGCAGGCGGGTATCGCAAAAGAGAAATTGTTGCTCGACCCCGGATTCGGTTTCGGTAAAAATCTCTCCCATAACTATTCATTACTGGCGCGCCTGGCTGAATTTCACCATTTCAACCTGCCGCTGTTGGTGGGTATGTCACGAAAATCGATGATTGGGCAGCTGCTGAACGTGGGGCCGTCCGAGCGTCTGAGCGGTAGTCTGGCTTGTGCGGTGATTGCCGCTATGCAAGGCGCGCATATCATTCGTGTTCATGACGTCAAAGAAACCGTAGAAGCGATGCGGGTGGTGGAAGCCACTCTGTCTGCAAAGGAAAACAAACGCTATGAGTAATCGTAAATATTTCGGTACCGATGGGATTCGTGGTCGTGTAGGGGATGCGCCGATCACCCCTGATTTTGTGCTTAAGCTGGGTTGGGCCGCGGGTAAAGTGCTGGCGCGCCACGGCTCCCGTAAGATCATTATTGGTAAAGACACGCGTATTTCTGGCTATATGCTGGAGTCAGCACTGGAAGCGGGTCTGGCGGCAGCGGGCCTTTCCGCGCTCTTCACTGGCCCGATGCCAACACCGGCCGTGGCTTATCTGACGCGTACCTTCCGCGCAGAGGCCGGAATTGTGATATCTGCATCGCATAACCCGTTCTACGATAATGGCATTAAATTTTTCTCTATCGACGGCACCAAACTACCGGATGCAGTTGAAGAAGCCATCGAAGCGGAAATGGAAAAAGAGATCAGCTGCGTTGATTCGGCAGAACTGGGTAAAGCCAGCCGTATCGTTGATGCTGCGGGTCGCTATATCGAGTTTTGCAAAGCCACGTTCCCAAACGAACTTAGCCTCAGTGAACTGAAGATTGTGGTGGATTGTGCAAACGGTGCGACTTATCACATCGCGCCGAACGTGCTGCGTGAACTGGGAGCGAACGTTATCGCTATCGGTTGTGAGCCGAACGGTGTGAACATCAATGCCGAAGTGGGGGCTACCGACGTTCGCGCGCTCCAGGCTCGTGTGCTGGCTGAAAAAGCGGATCTCGGTATTGCCTTCGACGGCGACGGCGATCGCGTGATTATGGTTGACCATGAAGGCAATAAAGTCGATGGCGATCAGATCATGTATATCATCGCGCGTGAAGGTCTTCGTCAGGGCCAGCTGCGTGGTGGCGCTGTGGGTACATTGATGAGCAACATGGGGCTTGAACTGGCGCTGAAACAGTTAGGAATTCCATTTGCGCGCGCGAAAGTGGGTGACCGCTACGTACTGGAAAAAATGCAGGAGAAAGGCTGGCGTATCGGTGCAGAGAACTCCGGTCATGTGATCCTGCTGGATAAAACCACTACCGGTGACGGTATCGTTGCTGGCTTGCAGGTGCTGGCGGCGATGGCGCGTAACCATATGAGCCTGCACGACCTTTGCAGCGGCATGAAAATGTTCCCGCAGATTCTGGTTAACGTGCGTTACACCGCAGGTAGCGGCGATCCGCTTGAGCATGAGTCAGTTAAAGCCGTGACCGCAGAGGTTGAAGCTGCGCTGGGTAGCCGTGGACGCGTTTTGCTGCGTAAATCTGGCACCGAGCCGTTAATTCGCGTGATGGTAGAAGGTGAAGACGAAGCGCAGGTAACTGAATTTGCACACCGTATCGCCGATGCAGTAAAAGCCGTTTAAAGCGTTAGATAACTGGCTAAAAAGGCGGCGATTGTCGCCTTTTTTCTCGGCGAACACATCGGTTTTGCTGTTTTTTTCCGCAGTTGATACAATGCAATAAAATTGCCCTTGCGAAGGTCATTCGCTTTGGTTAGTATTCACACCCGCTTCAGTGGGAAAGATTAAAAACTCCCGCTTTATTGGTTGAAGCATTGGTACGCGGCAACTCCGCAAGGAACAGGTTGATTATGTACGAAGCTCTTTTAGTAGTTTTCCTTATTGTGGCAATTGGCCTTGTTGGTCTGATCATGCTGCAGCAAGGTAAAGGCGCTGATATGGGAGCCTCCTTCGGAGCAGGCGCTTCCGCTACGCTGTTTGGTTCAAGTGGTTCTGGTAACTTCATGACCCGCATGACGGCGCTGCTGGCAACGTTATTCTTCATCATCAGTCTGGTGCTGGGTAACATCAATAGCAATAAAACCAATAAAGGTAGCGAATGGGAAAACCTGAGGGCGCCGGCGAAAACCGAACAAACTCAGCCAGCTGCTCCGGCTAAGCCGACCAGCGATATCCCGAACTAAAAAGTAGTATCCGTGCCGAGGTGGTGGAATTGGTAGACACGCTACCTTGAGGTGGTAGTGCCCAATAGGGCTTACGGGTTCAAGTCCCGTCCTCGGTACCAAATTCCAGAAAAGAGACGCTGAAAAGCGTCTTTTTTCGTTTTGGTCCTGGTCTGAGGAATGGTTGTCAGGTATCTGTATCTCGTCCAGTTGCTTTACTCGTAGCTGGTACTTTGAAACGATGGTATCGGTACGCCTTAGTTATAAACTTTTCCCTTCTGCTGACATAATTGGCACTTTATTGTGTCAACTCCAGTTCCGGTACGAATACGGATATGTTTACTTCTCGATAAACCATCCTGCTCCTGTCAGTATAACTACTGATGGCTACGTTCTGCGTAATGTTTAGAGACGCATTGATAATGTTATTTAATTACTGAGAACAATGGCCGCATCATTTAAAAAGAAAAAACTAACAGTGTTTCGGTCTGATATGGATCAGAGTTGAAAAACATGTCTGATATAAAATTGAACATTGTTGATAATTGTTTATATTGGTTGTGAACTTGGATTTCTGGATGACAGTATTCAACAAATTTGTTAGAAGTTTTAAATCTCATTGGTTGTTGTATCTTTGTGTTATTGTTTTTGGTATTACGAACTTAGTCGCCTCTTCCGGAGCGCATATGGTTCAGCGATTGCTGTTCTTCGTTCTGACCATCTTGGTTGTTAAACGTATATCATCCCTTCCGCTTCGCCTGCTTGTTGCCGCACCATTTGTGTTACTGACAGCGGCAGACATGAGTATTAGCCTCTATTCATGGTGTACCTTTGGTACAACTTTCAATGATGGATTTGCGATTAGCGTGCTGCAGAGTGATCCGGATGAAGTTGTCAAAATGCTGGGGATGTATATCCCTTATCTATGTGCTTTTGCCTTTTTATCCCTTCTTTTTTTGGCAGTAATAATAAAATATGATGTTTCCTTGCCGACGAAAAAAGTGACAGGAATATTATTGCTGATTGTCATTTCGGGCAGTTTATTTTCCGCTTGTCAATTTGCTTATAAAGATGCAAAAAATAAAAAAGCGTTCAGTCCATATATACTAGCGTCGCGATTTGCTACCTATACACCGTTTTTCAATCTCAATTATTTTGCTTTAGCAGCGAAAGAGCATCAAAGATTACTCTCAATTGCAAACACGGTGCCGTATTTTCAATTATCAGTCAGGGATACAGGTATTGATACCTACGTGTTGATTGTGGGGGAGTCTGTACGTGTCGACAATATGTCTTTGTATGGATATACACGCTCTACGACACCGCAAGTCGAAGCACAAAGAAAACAGATCAAACTGTTTAATCAAGCAATAAGCGGTGCACCTTACACTGCGCTGTCGGTTCCTCTTTCTTTAACTGCTGATTCCGTTTTGAGTCATGACATTCATAATTACCCGGACAACATTATTAATATGGCTAATCAAGCAGGATTTCAGACTTTCTGGCTAAGCTCGCAATCCGCTTTTCGGCAGAATGGTACAGCAGTTACCAGTATCGCCATGCGCGCCATGGAAACAGTCTATGTCAGAGGATTTGATGAATTGTTGTTGCCGCATTTATCGCAAGCGTTACAGCAAAAGACGCAGCAAAAGAAACTGATTGTTCTTCATTTAAATGGAAGCCATGAACCGGCTTGTAGCGCCTATCCGCAATCCAGCGCCGTGTTTCAACCGCAGGACGATCAGGATGCCTGCTATGACAACTCCATTCATTACACAGATAGTTTGCTAGGTCAGATTTTTGAATTATTAAAAGATCGCCGCGCCTCGGTCATGTATTTTGCCGACCACGGCCTGGAACGCGACCCTACGAAGAAGAACGTCTATTTTCATGGAGGCAGGGAGGCTAGCCAGCAGGCATATCATGTCCCGATGTTTATCTGGTATAGCCCCGTTCTTGGGGATGGCGTGGATCGCACAACGGAAAACAACATCTTTTCCACAGCTTACAATAATTACCTGATTAATGCGTGGATGGGGGTAACAAAGCCGGAACAACCGAAAACGCTGGAGGAAGTGATTGCACACTATAAAGGAGACTCACGGGTTGTGGATGCAAACCATGATGTTTTCGATTATGTGATGCTCAGAAAGGAGTTTACAGAGGATAAGCAAGGTAACCCCACCCCTGAAGGGCAGGGTTGATGTCGAATTACTGGCCTTTATTTTCCAGATTCTCCACCTGCGGCACGCCTGAAGCGGCAGAGGAGGAGAGGAGGCCAGTTTTGGCATAACCGAAAAGTTTCTCGCGGGTATCGGTGATATCCAGGTTACGCATGGTCAATTGACCGATACGATCATCTGGCGAGAACACCGAGTCGCCTTTTTCCATCGTCAGACGCTCTGGCTTGTAGGTCAGGTTCTCTGAGACGGTATTCAGGATTGAATAATCGTTCCCGCGGCGCAGCTCCAGAGTAACTTCACCAGTGATCTGGCTGGCAACCCAGCGTTGCAGAGAGTCACGCAGCATCAGCGCCTGGGAGTCAAACCAACGCCCTTGGTACAGCAGACGGCCCAACTGACGACCATGCGCGTGATACTGCTCAATGGTGTCTTCGTTGTGAATACCGGTCAACAGGCGTTCATACGCAATGTGCAGCAGTGCCATCCCCGGAGCTTCGTAAATACCACGGCTTTTCGCTTCGATGATACGGTTTTCAATCTGGTCGCTCATGCCCAGGCCGTGACGACCGCCGATGCGGTTAGCTTCCAGCATCATTTCTACGTCGTCGCTAAAGGTTTTACCGTTCAGCGCCACCGGATGACCTTGCTCAAAGCGTACTGTGACTTCTTCTGCCGGGATCTTCACGCTCTCATCCCAGAATTTCACGCCCATAATCGGGTTGACGATTTTGACGCTGGAGTTGAGGTATTCCAGATCCTTCGCTTCATGCGTTGCACCAAGCATGTTGGAGTCTGTGGAGTAGGCTTTTTCGACAGACATTTTGTAGTCGAAACCGCAGGCAATCATAAATTCAGACATCTCATGACGGCCGCCCAGTTCATCAATAAAGTCAGTATCAAGCCACGGTTTGTAAATCTGCAGTTCAGCATTGGTCAACAGACCATAACGATAGAAACGTTCGATATCGTTTCCTTTATAGGTGCTACCGTCACCCCAGATATTCACGCCATCTTCTTTCATCGCAGCAACCAGCATGGTACCAGTCACGGCGCGGCCCAGCGGCGTTGTGTTGAAATAGGTCAGGCCGCCGGTGGTGTTATGAAATGCGCCACACTGAATAGCGGCAATACCTTCGGCCACCAGTTGTTTGCGGCAGTCGATCAGACGTGCGTTCTCCGCGCCGTATTCCATGGCACGACGAGGGATCGCATCATAATCCTCTTCGTCTGGCTGGCCCAGGTTTGCAGTATATGCATAAGGAACCGCTCCCTTTTGTCGCATCCACAGCAGTGCGGCACTGGTGTCCAGACCGCCGGAAAAAGCGATACCAATACGTTGACCTACCGGGAGATGCTTGAGAATCGTCGTCATAAAATAACACCCTGCTTAATTAACTGATGATGAGCCTGGATTTCCGCTCTCACTGAATTTTTATGCAAAATAAATGAGTTTTCATTTAATCATCTTTTATCGGAGACAGGAAGAGTTTAGTGTGTTTTTTGTAAAATAATGCGCTTAAGGGAGAGCAGGAGAAGGCAAAAGTATTCAACAAATGAAAGTGAACTGGATATTCATTCACGTGATTAGCAATAAACGTTGACAAAATGTGGCGTGGATCACTATAATGCCTGCAGATTTTACGTCCCGTCTCGGTACACCAAATCCCAGCAGTATTTGCATTTTTTACCCAAAACGAGTAGAATTTGCCACGTTTCAGGCGCGGGGTGGAGCAGCCTGGTAGCTCGTCGGGCTCATAACCCGAAGGTCGTCGGTTCAAATCCGGCCCCCGCAACCACTTTCCCTTAGAGTCCTTTTTCAAATATACTGTGAAGACTTCGGCCTTCGTAGTGGGATTTGAAAAAATCCTTCTGGAAAGTGCTCCAGACCGCAGTTGCGGTTATAGGGTTCAGTTATATAAAGCCCCGATTTATCGGGGTTTTTTGTTATCTGACTACAGAATAACTGGGCTTTAGGCCCTTTTTTTATGTCTTGGGGGTGGGCTTGTCCACATTAGAGCAAAAATTAACAGAGATGATTACTGCGCCAGTTGAGGCCCTGGGTTTTGAACTGGTTGGCATCGAATTTATTCGCGGTCGCACATCCACACTGCGCATCTATATTGATAGTGAAGATGGCATCAATGTTGATGATTGTGCTGATGTGAGCCACCAGGTAAGTGCTGTGCTGGATGTTGAAGATCCCATCACCGTTGCTTATAACCTGGAAGTCTCCTCACCGGGTCTCGATCGCCCACTGTTCACGGCTGAACACTACGCCCGTTTCGTCGGAGAAGAGGTGACTCTGGTTCTCCGCATGGCGGTACAAAACCGTCGTAAATGGCAGGGCGTTATCAAAGCGGTAGACGGTGAAATGATCACAGTTACCGTCGAAGGTAAAGATGAAGTGTTCGCGCTGAGTAATATCCAGAAGGCGAACCTGGTTCCCCACTTTTAATAGTCTGGATGAGGTGAAAAGCCCGCGATGAACAAAGAAATTTTGGCTGTAGTTGAAGCCGTATCCAATGAAAAGGCGCTACCTCGCGAGAAGATTTTCGAAGCATTGGAAAGCGCGCTGGCGACAGCAACAAAGAAAAAATATGAACAAGAGATCGACGTCCGCGTACAGATCGATCGCAAAAGCGGTGATTTTGACACCTTCCGTCGCTGGTTAGTTGTTGATGAAGTCACCCAGCCGACCAAGGAAATCACCCTTGAAGCCGCACGTTATGAAGATGAAAGCCTGAACCTGGGCGATTACGTTGAAGATCAGATTGAGTCTGTTACCTTTGACCGTATCACCACCCAGACGGCAAAACAGGTTATCGTGCAGAAAGTGCGTGAAGCCGAACGTGCGATGGTGGTTGATCAGTTCCGTGAACACGAAGGTGAAATCATCACCGGCGTGGTGAAAAAAGTAAACCGCGACAACATCTCTCTGGATCTGGGCAACAACGCTGAAGCCGTGATCCTGCGCGAAGATATGCTGCCGCGTGAAAACTTCCGTCCTGGCGACCGCGTTCGTGGCGTGCTTTATTCCGTTCGCCCGGAAGCGCGTGGCGCGCAACTGTTCGTCACTCGTTCCAAGCCGGAAATGCTGATCGAACTGTTCCGTATTGAAGTGCCAGAAATCGGCGAAGAAGTGATTGAAATTAAAGCAGCGGCTCGCGACCCGGGTTCTCGTGCGAAAATCGCGGTGAAAACCAACGATAAACGTATCGATCCGGTAGGTGCTTGCGTAGGTATGCGTGGCGCGCGTGTTCAGGCGGTTTCTACTGAACTGGGCGGCGAGCGTATCGATATCGTCCTGTGGGATGATAACCCGGCGCAGTTTGTGATTAACGCAATGGCACCGGCAGACGTTGCTTCTATCGTGGTGGATGAAGATAAACACACCATGGATATCGCCGTTGAAGCCGGTAACCTGGCGCAGGCGATTGGCCGTAATGGTCAGAACGTGCGTCTGGCTTCGCAGCTGAGCGGTTGGGAACTCAACGTGATGACCGTTGACGACCTGCAGGCTAAGCATCAGGCGGAAGCGCACGCAGCGATCGACACTTTCACCAAATATCTCGACATCGACGAAGACTTCGCGACTGTTCTGGTAGAAGAAGGTTTCTCGACGCTGGAAGAACTGGCCTATGTGCCGATGAAAGAGCTGTTGGAAATCGAAGGCCTTGATGAGCCGACCGTTGAAGCACTGCGCGAGCGTGCTAAAAATGCACTGGCCACCATTGCACAGGCCCAGGAAGAAAGCCTCGGTGATAACAAACCGGCTGACGATCTGCTGAACCTTGAAGGGGTAGATCGTGATTTGGCATTCAAACTGGCCGCCCGTGGCGTTTGTACGCTGGAAGATCTCGCCGAACAGGGCATTGATGATCTGGCTGATATCGAAGGGTTGACCGACGAAAAAGCCGGAGCACTGATTATGGCTGCCCGTAATATTTGCTGGTTCGGTGACGAAGCGTAATAAACTGTAGCAGGAAGGAACAGCATGACAGATGTAACGATTAAAACGCTGGCCGCAGAGCGACAGACCTCCGTGGAACGCCTGGTACAGCAATTTGCTGATGCAGGTATCCGGAAGTCTGCTGACGACTCTGTGTCTGCACAAGAGAAACAGACTTTGATTGACCACCTGAATCAGAAAAATTCAGGCCCGGACAAATTGACGCTGCAACGTAAAACACGCAGCACCCTTAACATTCCTGGTACCGGTGGAAAAAGCAAATCGGTACAAATCGAAGTCCGCAAGAAACGCACCTTTGTGAAACGCGATCCGCAAGAGGCTGAACGCCTTGCAGCGGAAGAGCAAGCGCAGCGTGAAGCGGAAGAGCAAGCCCGTCGTGAGGCAGAAGAATCGGCTAAACGCGAGGCGCAACAAAAAGCTGAACGTGAGGCCGCAGAACAAGCTAAGCGTGAAGCTGCTGAACAAGCGAAACGTGAAGCTGCGGAAAAAGACAAAGTGAGTAATCAACAAGACGATATGACTAAAAACGCCCAGGCTGAAAAAGCCCGCCGTGAGCAGGAAGCTGCAGAGCTCAAGCGTAAAGCCGAAGAAGAAGCGCGTCGTAAACTCGAAGAAGAAGCACGTCGCGTTGCTGAAGAAGCACGTCGTATGGCGGAAGAAAACAAATGGACTGATAACGCGGAACCGACTGAAGATTCCAGCGATTATCATGTCACTACTTCTCAACATGCTCGCCAGGCAGAAGACGAAAGCGATCGTGAAGTCGAAGGCGGCCGTGGCCGTGGTCGTAACGCGAAAGCTGCGCGTCCGAAGAAAGGCAACAAACACGCTGAATCAAAAGCTGATCGTGAAGAAGCACGCGCAGCAGTACGTGGCGGTAAGGGCGGAACACGTAAAGGTTCTTCGCTGCAGCAAGGCTTCCAGAAGCCTGCTCAGGCCGTTAACCGTGACGTTGTGATCGGCGAAACCATCACCGTTGGCGAACTGGCGAACAAGATGGCGGTTAAAGGCTCTCAGGTCATCAAAGCGATGATGAAACTGGGCGCAATGGCAACCATCAACCAGGTTATCGATCAGGAAACCGCACAGCTGGTTGCTGAAGAGATGGGCCACAAAGTTATCCTGCGTCGTGAAAACGAGTTGGAAGAAGCGGTAATGAGCGACCGTGACACGGGTGCAGCGGCTGAACCGCGCGCGCCGGTTGTGACCATCATGGGTCACGTTGACCACGGTAAAACCTCTCTGCTGGACTACATTCGTTCAACGAAAGTGGCCTCTGGCGAAGCGGGCGGCATTACCCAGCACATTGGTGCATACCACGTTGAAACTGAAAACGGCATGATCACCTTCCTGGACACCCCGGGGCACGCCGCGTTTACTTCAATGCGTGCTCGTGGTGCGCAGGCAACGGACATCGTAGTCCTGGTTGTTGCTGCCGACGACGGCGTAATGCCGCAGACCATCGAAGCAATCCAGCACGCGAAAGCGGCGCAGGTTCCGGTGGTGGTTGCAGTGAACAAGATCGATAAACCAGAAGCCGATCCGGATCGCGTTAAGAACGAACTCTCCCAGTACGGCATCCTGCCGGAAGAGTGGGGCGGTGAAAGCCAGTTCGTACATGTGTCTGCGAAAGCGGGTACTGGTATCGATGAGCTGCTGGACGCTATCCTGCTGCAGGCGGAAGTTCTGGAACTGAAAGCGGTACGTAAAGGTATGGCGAGCGGTGCGGTTATCGAATCCTTCCTCGATAAAGGTCGTGGTCCGGTTGCTACCGTTCTGGTACGTGAAGGTACTCTGCACAAGGGCGATATCGTTCTGTGTGGCTTCGAATACGGTCGTGTTCGTGCGATGCGTAACGAACTGGGTCAGGAAGTGCTGGAAGCGGGTCCGTCCATTCCGGTGGAAATCCTCGGCCTGTCCGGCGTTCCGGCTGCGGGTGATGAAGTTACCGTTGTACGTGACGAGAAGAAAGCGCGTGAAGTTGCATTCTATCGTCAGGGTAAATTCCGCGAAGTTAAACTGGCGCGTCAGCAGAAATCTAAACTCGAGAACATGTTCGCCAACATGACCGAAGGCGAAGTTCACGAAGTGAATATCGTCCTGAAGGCAGACGTACAGGGTTCTGTGGAAGCTATCTCCGACTCCTTGCTGAAACTGTCTACTGACGAAGTTAAAGTGAAGATCATCGGTTCTGGCGTAGGTGGTATCACCGAAACCGACGCTACCCTGGCTGCGGCGTCCAATGCCATCCTGGTTGGCTTCAACGTACGTGCTGATGCCTCTGCACGTAAAGTGATTGAAGCGGAAAGCCTGGATCTGCGTTACTACTCCGTCATCTATAACCTGATCGACGAAGTGAAAGCGGCAATGAGCGGTATGCTGTCTCCGGAACTGAAACAACAGATTATCGGTCTGGCGGAAGTTCGTGACGTATTCAAATCACCGAAATTTGGTGCCATCGCAGGTTGTATGGTTACCGAAGGTGTGGTTAAACGTCACAACCCGATCCGCGTTCTGCGCGACAACGTGGTTATCTACGAAGGCGAGCTGGAGTCCCTGCGCCGCTTCAAAGATGACGTTAACGAAGTCCGTAACGGTATGGAATGTGGTATCGGCGTTAAGAACTACAACGACGTCCGCACTGGCGATGTGATCGAAGTATTCGAAATCATCGAAATCCAACGTACCATCGCTTAAGGTTGTCTGGGTTGTAGGCCGGATAAGGCTTTTACGCCGCATCCGGCAGCCGTTGCCTGATGCGACGCTCGCGCGTCTTATCAGGCCTACACAGCCCTTTCCACCTGAGATTAATTTTAAAAGGGGCTATGGCCCCTTTTTTGTCAGGAGAATTTATTATGGCGAAAGAATTTGGTCGCCCGCAGCGCGTAGCGCAGGAAATGCAAAAAGAGATCGCTCTCATCCTGCAGCGTGAAATTAAAGATCCTCGTCTGGGCATGATGACCACCGTTTCCGGTGTCGAAATGTCTCGCGACCTGGCGTATGCCAAAGTATATGTAACGTTCCTCAACGACAAAGATGAAGACGCGGTTAAAGCGGGCATCAAAGCGTTGCAGGAAGCTTCTGGTTTCATCCGCAGCCTGCTGGGGAAAGCGATGCGCCTGCGTATCGTGCCGGAACTGACCTTCTTCTACGACAACTCGCTGGTTGAAGGGATGCGCATGTCAAACCTGGTGACCAGCGTGGTCAAACATGACGAAGAACGTCGTGTTAACCCGGACGACAGCAAGGAGGACTAATGAGTCGTCCTCGTCGTCGCGGTCGCGACATTAACGGCGTTTTGTTGCTGGATAAACCGCAGGGTATGTCCAGCAACGATGCGCTGCAAAAAGTGAAACGTATATATAACGCCAACCGTGCCGGACACACCGGCGCGCTGGACCCGCTGGCAACTGGCATGTTGCCGATTTGCCTCGGGGAAGCGACGAAGTTTTCCCAGTATCTGCTGGACTCCGACAAACGCTATCGGGTGATTGCGCGTCTTGGACAGCGTACCGATACGTCTGACGCCGATGGACAAATCGTTGAAGAACGTCCGGTAACCTTTAGCGCAGAGCAACTGGCGGCGGCACTGGATACTTTCCGTGGCGATATCGAACAGATCCCATCGATGTATTCAGCACTGAAATACCAGGGCAAAAAACTGTACGAATATGCGCGTCAGGGCATTGAAGTTCCGCGTGAAGCGCGCCCGATTACCGTTTATGAATTGCTGTTTATTCGCCACGAAGGCAATGAGCTGGAGCTGGAAATTCACTGCTCAAAAGGCACTTATATCCGCACCATCATTGATGACCTGGGTGAAAAACTCGGTTGTGGCGCGCATGTTATTTACCTGCGTCGTCTGGCGGTAAGTAAATATCCGGTTGAACGGATGGTGACCCTGGAACATCTGCGTGAACTGGTTGAACAAGCCGAACAGCAGGATATTCCAGCCGCGGAGTTACTTGATCCATTACTGATGCCAATGGACAGTCCAGCTTCGGACTACCCGGTGGTGAATCTTCCGTTAACGTCTTCTGTTTACTTCAAAAATGGTAACCCGGTTCGTACATCCGGTGCGCCGCTGGAAGGACTGGTTCGCGTTACTGAAGGTGAGAACGGCAAGTTTATCGGTATGGGCGAAATTGACGATGAAGGCCGCGTCGCGCCTCGTCGCCTGGTGGTTGAATACCCGGCGTAATGTTAACCGTCTTGCGATAACAGGTCGCTACGAGTAGAATACTGCCGCTTAACGTCGCGTAAATTGTTTAACACTTTGCGTAACGTACACTGGGATCGCTGAATTAGAGATCGGCGTCCTTTCATTCTATATACTTTGGAGTTTTAAAATGTCTCTAAGTACTGAAGCAACAGCTAAAATCGTTTCTGAGTTTGGTCGTGACGCAAACGACACCGGTTCTACCGAAGTTCAGGTAGCACTGCTGACTGCACAGATCAACCACCTGCAGGGCCACTTTGCAGAGCACAAAAAAGATCACCACAGCCGTCGTGGTCTGCTGCGCATGGTTTCTCAGCGTCGTAAACTGCTCGACTACCTGAAACGTAAAGACGTAGCACGTTACACCCAGCTCATCGAGCGCCTGGGTCTGCGTCGCTAATTCTTGCGAGTTTCAGAAAAGGGGGCCTGAGTGGCCCCTTTTTTCAAGCTGACGGCAGCAATTCACTGGAAACTAATGTATTGTTGCTATGAATGATCTTCCGTTGCAGAGGTTCGCGCGGCTAATGAGAGGCTTTACCCACATAGAGCTGGGTTAGGGTTGTCATTAGTCGCGAGGATGCGCAGAAGATCGGGTATTAACACCAGTGCCGTAAGGTACTGTCTAAGAAAGAGAAAGGATATTACATTGCTTAATCCGATCGTTCGTAAATTCCAGTACGGCCAACACACCGTGACTCTGGAAACCGGCATGATGGCTCGTCAGGCTACTGCCGCTGTTATGGTTAGCATGGATGACACTGCGGTATTCGTTACCGTTGTTGGCCAGAAAAAAGCCAAGCCAGGTCAGGACTTCTTCCCACTGACCGTTAACTATCAGGAGCGTACCTACGCTGCTGGTCGTATCCCGGGTAGCTTCTTCCGTCGTGAAGGCCGCCCAAGCGAAGGCGAAACCCTGATCGCGCGTCTGATTGACCGCCCGATTCGCCCGCTGTTCCCGGAAGGCTTCGTCAACGAAGTTCAGGTTATCGCCACCGTGGTTTCTGTTAACCCGCAGGTTAACCCGGATATCGTCGCGATGATTGGTGCTTCCGCAGCACTGTCTCTGTCTGGTATTCCGTTCAATGGTCCGATTGGTGCTGCCCGCGTAGGTTACATCAATGACCAGTACGTACTGAACCCGACTCAGGACGAGCTGAAAGAGAGCAAACTGGATCTGGTTG
>ERZ773237.1482-NODE-1482-length-19322-cov-3.220896_pt1 | contig 19322 bp, 14 predicted proteins | sample MGYA00580990_ERZ773237 | MGnify/ENA primary metagenome ERZ773237 (study PRJEB29015, sample SAMEA2737749) | human gut metagenome | biome: human gut; feature: human-associated habitat; material: faeces | place: China | collected 2012 ...
GCTGCTGTTATTCAGGTCGGCAGCGGCCGATACCGCGTCGGCCTGGGACGAAGCGGCTGCAGGATTGACTGCCGGAGGCGGTGCTACCGATCCGGTTTGCAGCGGCACGGACGTGTCAATCGCCCAACCGCCTTTGGCTGGACCGCCGTCAGCGACCAGGACGCCTTCGAGTGCAGGCTGGGGTGTTTTGGCAAATCGTTCAGTTGCGGCAAGCCAGAGTGAGGCAGAAGGCGGTTCGTTGCCTTGCGTGATGCCAACAGCGGTTTGCGGGGCCTGACGCAGATCGATTACATTTTTTTCGGACGGAAGAAAATCAAGCGACCTGCCGACAATCGCGTTCCCCGCAACATCAATGCGAATTCGATTGCCGTCAATGGTCGCCTTGATGCTGCCGTCGTTTTGAACACGTTCAGGGATGGCGCGTACAGCAGCAGCAACGGCCGCTGCGTCATCTGAATCTTTTCCTTTGATGTCAATTGGAATGGAGAACTTGACGTCGGCCGACTCAGGAACGCACATGTCCTTACAGGCCAAATATTCGACGTGCAGCGCGATTTGAGCGCGTCCGGATGCACCGCGCGGCAATTCCACATTAAAGGGGAAAAGCGTTTCGCCGCCATAGCCAAAGGTGATGAGCCCGGAGGTTACTGTTCGCTCTGGCAGCGGGAATAGCGGTGCTGAGGCTTTCAGTTCACTCGGTGAGAGCGTGAAGGTAAATTCTGGCGGCAGCCCGGCATCCCCCGGCATCTTCCAGTAGGTATGCCAGCCCTCTTGATGACGGAAACGAACTGCAAAGCGGTTGACCGCCTGCGGTGTCAATGAGGTTTTTTCGGCAATGATGTCAACCGTGACATGCGGACCGGCTTTCTTTTCTCCGCGGCCGGCGTCAATGGCGGAGAACCAGCCGTCATCGCTTGCTGCAAGGGCGCAGTTCGATGTCAGCGCTCCGGCAGAAAGTGCGGCGGCGATAACGAACGCAGTTCCCAGACGCCCAAAGGCAACAGAAAATTTGGCATGTTTCAGGAATGCGGACAGCAGGGACATGGGACGGATTGACAAGATGGGATCGAATAAGTGGAAGCATTCCCTCTCTTTGGTTCTGCGGCTTGACGCTTTGTCAGTGCACGCAGAACCAAACGGTGCGAAGCAGCGATATTTTATTTCGCCATTGAAGTGAAGACTTCGCGGGCGTCGGCGATCGTCTTGTCGATCACTTCATCCGTGTGTGTGATAGAGACGAAGCCCGCCTCAAAAGTGGACGGCGCAAAGTAATGGCCGCGGTCGAGCATGCCGTGAAAGAACGTGTTGAAGGCATTTTTGTCGGCCTTCATTACGTCTGCAAAGCCCTGAGGACGCTGCGGCAGGAAGTAGAGACCAAACATACCTCCGACACTGTCGGCGGTGAAGGGCACGCCGGCGGCCTGAGCGGCAGCCTGAAGTCCCTCGACCAGACGCTTGGTCTGAGCGCCGAGACGATCGTAGAAGCCAGGCGCCTGAATTTTCTTCAGGGTCGCCATGCCGCAGGCGACGGCAACAGGGTTGCCCGACAGTGTGCCGGCTTGATAGACCGGGCCGCAGGGCGCAATCTTTTCCATGATTTCACGACGTCCGCCAAAGGCGGCGACCGGCATGCCGCCGCCGATTACCTTGCCGAGCATGGTGATGTCGGGCGTGACGTTGAAGAGCGACTGAGCTCCCTTCAAAGCGACCCGGAAGCCTGTCATGACTTCGTCAACGATGAGGAGCGCTCCGTGCTTCGTGCAGAGGCGGCGCATCGTATCAATGAATTCTTGTGTGCCGCGAACGAAGTTCATGTTGCCTGCGAATGCTTCAACGATGACGCAGGCGATTTCGTCGCCGTACTTGGCAAAAGCATCTTCAAGCTGTTCGGGGTTGTTGTATTCGAGCACCATTGTGTGTTCGGTCACTGAAGCCGGAACGCCCGCAGATGAAGGATTGCCGAAGGTGAGCAGACCCGAGCCGGCCTTCACCAGAAGTGCATCGGAATGACCGTGGTAACAGCCCTCAAACTTGATGATGCGGTTGCGGCCGGTGTACCCGCGGGCAAGACGAATCGCCGACATGCCGGCCTCCGTGCCGGAGGAGACGAGACGAACTTCTTCCATAGCAGGAAGAATGTTCGTGATCATTTCGGCGATTTCAACCTCAGCACGCGTGGCAGCGCCGAAAGAAAGGCCGCGATCCACTGCTGCATGAACCGCCTCAACGACTTCCGGATCATTGTGGCCGAGAATCATCGGCCCCCAGGAGCAGACATAGTCCGTGAAGCGCTTGTCCGTCACATCCCACATATAAGGGCCCTTGGCGCGCTCGATAAAGCGCGGAGCGCCGCCGACAGAGCCGAAAGCTCGTACAGGGGAGTTGACGCCGCCCGGAATGACGTGTTGGGCGCGTTCGATGAGCGCTTGATTGAGATCCATGACTGCTTGTCCTTTGGGAAATGAAATGTGGGGTGAAGCCGAAGTGCGGAAAACGCTCATCCGTTTTGGATCAGAGAGCGCTTCCGGGCACAACGCAAAGGCGCCGCCGCAGGCTTTGCAGGGCGCCCATTAAATTGGGTCAGAGTGAATTGTATGGAGTTGGCCTTTTCTAAGTGTTAAGCCGGAAAAAGAAACCGTCTGGAAATGTGATTCCAGACGGTTTGTAGACGGTGCTGAAAGCGCGGCCGTTCGTCAGAACGCGAAACCGAGGCCGAGTGTGAAGGCGGTCGGCATGGACTTCAATACATATTCGCTGTCGCGGTCGGCAAGCACGCCTTTGTAGCGTGGGAAGTTCGTGTCCATCGAACCGGTGAGCCAGAAGTGGTCTGTAAGGGCCCAGGTACCGCCGAGCGTGAGCGCAGGGAAGATGCTGGTGTCAGAGTTGTAGGGACCTTCGGCTTTGCCGTAGCCCACACCGGCGCCGGCAAATAGGCGCAGTGATTTAGTCACGTCGATGTTGTAGGAGATGGTGAGTGTATAGGTGCGGAAATCGATGGACTGTTTGCCTGAGCCGTCGGCATAGGCGACATCGTGCTGAGCCCGAGAATATTTGAGATCCGTCTGCCAGCTGCGCCCAGAGTAACGGCGCAGACCAACATTCCAAATCGTATCGTTCTTCATCAGGCTCTTGGAATACTCTTCCCCATTGTCGACATACTGCCAGCCATAGGACCCGTAGAGCAGATTAGGCGACTTCACCCAAGGACTGTCAGATGCGAGCGGCATCTTGCGGCCTTTCGTGTCGTCGACGGTAATCGTCGAGTAAAAGAAGAAGACGTTGGTGAAAGGAATGTAGGTGCCATAGAAGGACACTGTATCGGTGCCGATCTTAGCGACAGGCAGCGGCAGAGGCAGCGGCGCCCACATATAGTCGCCGCGCATCGTGATGCCTGCGAGATAGCCCGCCCCTACATGGAGTCCGGTAGAGCCGATCGGCCATCGAGCGAGCCAGGAGTAGCCCACCATCGGCTCTATGCGGTAGTTGGAATCCACAAAGTTAACGGCGAAAAGCAGGCGTTCATTGCCGCGATTGTCAATCACTTGCCGTGCGTAGCCCATGCCGAAGGGATAACCGTTTTCTTCATGCCGTTTTTTCCAAGCCCAGGTGGGATGGTTGGTATAGGTCGGAACGATCCAGACCGAGTTGCCTTCCTCAAAGATACGCTTGGTTCCTTCCTTGGTGTCACTCCAAAAAGAGGCCCAATCGCCCGGACGTTCAGACGACTGACGGGCGTAACCTGCCGGCGTCGTGTCTACTACGGCTTCCCAGAGGTCTGCCTGAGCAGTGCACGCAAACGAAACGGCTGCGGCAAAGACTGCGCGGGCCAGAAACGTGGGACGAAAGAGTTGAGGGTGTTGCATGACAATGAGAGGGAGCGACGAAAGCGCTCAATTTGCTCCGCCGGCAGAGACCTGTGTTTGCGGCTAAGCAGCCGAGAGGCCTTTCCTGCGTGGCGGTCGAGCGAGATGGATAGAGCCGAAAGCCGACATTGTCCCACAAGGCGCAGATGTCTATGTGCAATTAGACCTGCCGACAAAAGTTTTGCTGAATGCGGTTGGGTGAAAACCTTCGGAATCCGGCTTGCCACGCTGACGCATAGTCGGTAAAGTAGCGCCTCGCTGCAGTTCGACGAGAAGTTTTCCGGGCGGTCGTCGGCGGTTTTAGGCCGCGGGAGGAAAGTCCGGACTCCGCAGGGCGCCGTAGGAGGTAACGCCTCTCCGCCGTAAGGCGCGGATTAGAGCAACAGAGACGAGCCGGCTTCGGGCCGGGTGAAACGGGCAATCTCTACGGGGAGCAACATCAAATAGGCAGCCAATGGGCGGGCCCCGTCCGGCTGCGGGTAGATGGCTTGAGGCGACGCGTGAGCGTCGTCCTAGATGAATGACCGCCGCCGAGGTCCTATAGGACTTCGCGCGACAGAATCCGGCTTACAAGAGAACTTCCGCCGAATTGCAGCAACAGCTTCCGCTGTCCCTATCCTTGTTGGACAGTACATACACCCAGACCCGCTCATGCGGGTTTTTTCTTATGCGTTCCCGCAGACTCCTAAACAGGTCTGCGGTTGATTCAAGCTTCATTGGATTTTTACGCTTTAGACAAGATCTTTTGCCTATTTGGTACTGATTTTCATGATCTGATTATTGGCAACTGTGGGAAAATGTGGGAATTGGTGGGAGCGTCTCTGCGGGACGCTGGCCCAACGGGAATGAAGGATTGAAGACAGTTTGAGGATAGGAAAGTGTTTCAAGGCACTACGCTCATCACGCTCGACGACAAGGGGCGGCTTGCGCTTCCTAAGCGTGCGCGTGATGAAGCGGCCGCTGACGGCGTGATCGTTGCTGCGCGTCATCCGGACGGGTGCCTGGTGCTTTATCCCCCTTCTGCCTGGGCTCCTAAGCGCGATGCTCTCCTGAAGCTTCCTTTCTCCGCACGCGGTTTTGTCCGTTTAGTGCTGGGGAGTGCTGAGGAACTGAAGGTTGATCGTGCCGGGCGCGTACTCATCCCCGCGGGGCTGCGTGAACTCGCTGGACTTGAACGCGAAGCAGCTCTTGTCGGCTGGGGTGATCATTTCGAGCTCTGGGATCGTGCACGCCTGACTGCTGCCGAGGCGCAGGCCGTCGCGCAGACCGTTGAGGATCTCGACTTCACGTTCTGAACCCGCTTTCTGCCAAAGAAAATATTTCCAAAATTTTGGGAGGCCTGCACAGTGCTTCCCAGGCGCGTCGTCCGCAGCGGCGCTGCTTGACAGCAGAAAAAGAAACAAGCCATGTCCGCCTTCGTCCATCTTCCCGTTCTGAGCCGCGAAGCACCTGAAGCTTTGGTTGCTCGTCCAGATGGACTCTACGTGGACGGTACTTTTGGCCGCGGCGGCCATAGTCGACTCATTCTTGAGCGGCTTGCGCCGCAAGGGCGGTTGATTGCTTTCGATCGCGATCCAGAGGCAGTGGCGGCGGCAGCTGCCATTAAAGATCCTCGCTTTCAGATTGTCCATGCGCCGTTTTCCGCTATGAAAGAACGTTTGGGAGATCTCGGTATTCGACAGGTCGATGGGATCTTTCTCGACATCGGCGTATCGTCGCCGCAGATTGACGATCCCTCCCGCGGTTTTTCCTTCCGCTTCGAGGGGCCCCTCGATATGCGCATGGACACGAGCTGCGGCGAAACCGCAGCGGAGTGGCTTGCCCGAGCATCGGCCGAGGAAATTGCCGAAGTGCTTGCGGATTTCGGTGAAGAGCGCTTTGCACACCGCATTGCACGGGCAATTGTTGAAGCGAGATCTCGTGCGCCAATCACTACAACCGGGGCGCTTGCAAAGCTCGTAGAAGCGGCAGTGCCGAAGAATCGCCGCGATGCTGCTCAGCATCCGGCGACGCGTACGTTCCAGGCGGTGCGTATTCAGGTCAACCACGAGCTCGATGAACTCAAGACCGCTCTGGAAAGTGCTGGGGCTCTTTTGGCGCCGGCCGGTCGATTGGCCGTCATCAGCTTCCATTCGCTTGAAGACCGCATTGTCAAGCGCTTTTTCGAAAAGCGCCTTCATCCTGACCGAGATCTCGATCCGCGGCTCCCGATGCCGGCGGGTTTCAATGCGCAGCCGTGGTTCAGCGATGTGATTCGTATTCTGCCGACCAAGAGCGAAGCAGAGTCCAATCCGCGTGCACGCTCTTCCGTACTCCGTGTTGGCACGCGTACTGCGCGTCTCTGGGAGGATTAGGCCATGCGTCCCGTCACGCGTGCGGAACTGCTGTGGACGGTCGTTTTAGGCATCGTCCTGGTGGGCAGCGCGTTTTGTCTGGTAGACCTTCATTTCCAAATGCGTCAGCTCTTTGTGGCTCACGAGCATGAAATGGATGTTCATCGCCGACTGCTCGACGACCAGGCCGAGCTGGAAATGAAAGTTCGCCGGGCTTCGCTTCCGGGGAGCATCTCGGCAGGTGCGGCCATGCTCGACTTGTCCGGGGCAACGGGTGCGGATACGGTGACGCTCGTGGAGGCGCCGGACGGACGAATCGACTTTTTGCCGGAAGTGCGCCGCGAACTCGATGCGCTGACGACGAATGGGGATGCTCAGAAGAGCAAGGTTGATCCAAAGAATGCTCAGCCTTCGGTTCGCGGTGCTGGGGCTGGAGGCCGGTCATGACAAACTTCATGAAGCGCGCGGCTGACGCAGTGGTCGATAAGCTCCTCGAGCTCATGCAGCGAGATCGGGCTGCACAAGAGGCCAAACCCAAAAGCGCCGAAAGCCCGCTCATCGTCATTCCGATTCCGAAATGGCGCACGTACTTTGCACTTGCCTTCATTACGGTCTTTTTTCTCGGACTCGTTTGTCGTGCGGTTTGGCTGCAGGCAGTGACGACGGATTTTCTTCAGGATCAAGGCGAGGCGCGTTATGCCCGGACGCTCACCATTGCCGGTGAGCGCGGGGAAATTCTGGACCGCAATGGCGTGGTGCTTGCGGCCAGTCAGCCTGTACGCAGCATCTGGGCGGATCCCGCATTCGCCAAAAAACTTTCAGCCGATGACTTTAAGAAGTTGGCCGATGTCCTGCAGATGAAGCCAAAGGAAGTTCGTGACAAGATTTTCAAGGCTAAGTCAAAGAACTTTACATATCTTGCCCGTACTCAAGATGTGCGGACAGCAGAGGCCGTGAGGCTTTTGAAGCTTCCCGGCATCGGTGTTTCGCCAGAAGTGCTGCGTGAATATCCTGATGGCCCGGCTGTCGCTCACGTTGTGGGATTTACCGGCCGCAGCGATCATGGTCAAGAAGGTATTGAACTGGCCCGAGACAAGGATTTGACTGGGGTGCCGGGGGCGCGCCGAGTGATCCGCGATGCTCGCGGCCGGATCATTGACGATATCTGGCAAAAGGAAGCCGTGCCGGGACATGATGTGGTGCTGTCCATCGACTCCCGCGTACAGTTTCTTGCGTTTCAGGCTTTGAAAGCACAGGTCGAGAAGTCTGAGGCATTGGCTGGTGCCGCGGTAGTGGCTGACGTACAGACCGGGGAGATAATTGCGCTCGTCAACGTTCCGTCCTATGACCCGAACGACCGCTCCACGATGCTCTTTGAACAGATGCGCAACCGTGTGCTCACCGACCAGTTTGAACCAGGATCCACTTTAAAGCCCTTTGCCATCGCCAAGGCGCTCGATATGGGAATTGTCGGTCCGAAGACAACCATTCAGACGGCGCCGGGAAAGCTCACCATCGGTGACCGCACCATCGGCGACACCCATGACTATGGACTGCTCACAGTGTCCGAGATCGTGGCAAAGTCGTCCAACATTGGTACGGTGAAGATCGCGCTTGAAATGTCACCGCAGACATTGTGGGACATGTACACCGCTTTAGGTTTCGGGCGCGCTCCTGCAATGGGCTTCCCAGGTGCGGCATCCGGACGTCTTCGTCCGGCAAAAACCTGGCGGCCGATTGAACAGGCCACCATTGCTTACGGACACGGCATCAGCGTGTCGCTCATGCAGCTTGTGCGCGCTTATACCGCGCTGGCACGAACGGGTGACGTTATTGACCTGACGCTCTATAAGCGTCCGGAAGGCGAACTGCCCAAGGGCGAGCAGGTTTATCGACCGGAGACTGTGCGGCTTATCCGCACCATGATGATGAAGACGATGGCTGCCGGGGGAACGGCAAGCACTATTAAGGTAGCGGGCTATACCGTGGCCGGCAAGACCGGTACGGCCAACAAGGTTAAGAACGGACGTTATACAAACGATACGGTGGCGAGCATCGTAGGCATTGTTCCGGCCGTCAACCCAAGATTCATTGTGGCTGTGATGATCGACGAGCCTAAAAAAGGCAGTCGTTTCGGCGGGCGTGCGGCTGGTCCGGTGTTTAGCGAAATTGCTGAAAGTACGCTGCGCATGTTGATGGTGAGTCCTGACCGAGAGTCCGTTTCGGGCGGCGGCTTCCTGGCGAAAATTCGCAATTGAACCTTATTGAAGCAAAAAGGACGGAGATTACTCATGGATCAGACGATCAAAGATTCGGTGGCGTGGCTCAAAGATCTCGCACATCCGGGTGCACATCTTCGGCTCGACAGCCGAGAGGTGAAGCCGGGCGATATCTTCTGCGCCGTACCGGGTGAAAAGGTCGACGGCCGCACTTTTATCCGTGTAGCAGCTGCCCGGGGAGCGGCGGGCGTGATCTATGAGGCTGAAACGAGCCAGCGTCCTGAACACTATCCGCTGCCCGCTAAGCCTGTGGAGCACCTGCGCGAGCGGCTCGGCGAAATCGCCGCGCGCTTTTACGATGAACCCTCGGCTCACATGACAGGCGTGGCCGTGACTGGCACAAACGGCAAGACGACCACTACGTTCTGGACGGCCTCGCTTTTGACCGCTCTGGGCTCTCCGTCCGGCATCATCGGTACAGTCGGTGTCTTCTTCGCCGGACGGCAAATCCCTGCTCCGCATCTGACAACGCCGGATGCAGCCTCTTTGCAGGGGATCCTCAAGGATCTTGAAGAGACCGGTGCCAAGAGTTTTGTGATGGAAGCGAGTTCCGTTGGGCTCGATCAGGGGCGCATGAAGGGAACGCACTTTAAAGTGGGTGTATTCACCAATTTGTCTCGTGATCATCTGGATTACCACCAGACGATGGAAGCGTACGGCGAGGCCAAAGGACTTCTTTTTGCTTGGCCGGGTCTGAAGGCTGCCGTGTTGAATGCCTCGGATGCCTGGAGCCGGAAGTACGCTGATGCTGCTCAAAAGAACGGCTCCGAGATCTGGGTGACTGGATTGGAGGGTGAGGCAGCCTCTTTCGGGCAGGCATTCGGCGCTGCTCACGTGCTTGAAGCTAAGCAGATTGAGCCGTCGCCCCGCGGCATGCGTTTCACGCTGGTCTGCGACAAGCGCGAATTTCCTGTTGAGCTGCATGCGCTCGGCACTTTCAATGTTGATAATGCGCTTGAAGCGGCTGCGGCTGCAGCCGCTTGCGGCCATCCCATCGAAAAAGTCGTGCGGGCTTTGGAAGCCCTCACTCCGCCTCCAGGCCGCATGCAGATTTTTGAGTCCGATGGAATGCCGCTCGGAGTTGTGGATTTCGGCCACACGCCGGATGCGTTGGAAAAGGCCATTGAGTGCCTCATTCCCAATGCGCGTGCTCGGGGCGGACGGCTATGGACGGTTTTCGGCTGCGGCGGTGACCGCGATGCCGGCAAGCGGCCGATCATGGGCGAAATTGCCGCACGGCTTTCCGATCAAGTCATCGTTACGAGTGACAATCCTCGGACGGAAAATCCTCAGGCGATTGTCGATGCGATCATGCAGGGCGTACAGGCTGTACCGGGTGCTGATCAGCGGACAATGGCCGTTGTTGACCGCCGCGAGGCGATTCATCGTGCCGTTTTTGCCGCTGACGCTAAAGACATCATCCTCGTTGCCGGCAAAGGGCATGAATGCGAACAGATCCTCAATGACGGGCCGCACCATTTCGTTGACGGAGAGGTGCTTCGCGAGGCTTTTAATGAATGCCGCGCAGTCCGCAGCCGGAAGTAAAAAGAAATACCCAATTGATTGCAAAGGCGTTCTGGCCTAAAGGTCAGTCAGACACTTTGCTTCTTGATGACAAACAATAGAAACCATGCAGGCAGAAACCGAAGTAATCCCGTCCGAACACGAGTCCTTTAAGTGGCTTCTTGAAGCCTTGTGCGACGAATTGGTTGAAGTTCACGGAGATCCCGCGAATGAAGACGCATCGTGGATCCGTGTCGTTACCGACAGCCGCATCGTCCGAGCGGGCGATGTTTTTGTCGCGCTCTCTGGAGAGCGCACCGACGGGCACCGCTATCTTTTACAGGCTGCCGAGTCAGGCGCATTCTGCTTGGTGGTCGAACACGTAGAGACTGGACTGAACGTTCCTCAGCTTGTGGTGGAAAACAGCCGTCGGGCTTACGGACTGATTGCGCGGGCTTGGCGCCGCCGTTTCGGTATTGCGCTCACAGCGGTGGGCGGCAGCAACGGCAAAACAACGACCACGCAGATGATGAAGGCGATTCTCGCAGCTCATTGGGGTGTGCAAAACATCCATGCTACGGAAGGCAATTTCAACAACGACGTTGGCGTGCCGCATACGCTGCTCGGTCTTCATTGCGGCTGTCGGGCTGCCGTTGTGGAAGCCGGGATGAATCACCGCGGTGAAATGGCCCGGCTGGCTGACTGGATTCGCCCGACGGTCGTGCTGATGACTAATGCGCAGCGCGAGCATCAGGCGTATTTAGAAACTGTGGCTGAAGCGGCTTTTGAAAACGGCCTTTTAATTGCTGCGCTCCCGAACGACGGGGTTGCAGTGTATCCCGCTGACGATCCCTGTGCCGACGTCTGGGCTTCCTATGCGCTTGCCCGCGGTGTGCGTACGCTTACCTACGCTACCGCTGAAGGGGTGGCGGCCGATGTCCGCGGCGAACTGGTGCCGGGCAAGGGGCTGCGGCTTCTTGCCTACGGCATTGACCGTGTCATCGGGCTGCAGGTTCAAGGCGCGCACAACATTCACAACGCCGTAGGCGCAGCTGCTGCTGCACTGGCGCAGCAAATTGATGTCGACGCCATCGCCGAAGGTTTGGCCGCCTTTAAGGCGCTCCCCGGGCGAGGAGCCCGCATGGCGTCTCCTGCGGGCTTCACGCTGATTGATGATGCATACAACTGCAATCCCGACAGTGCTATCGCGTCGATCGCGATGCTCGCAGAGGAAAAGCCCGCACGCATTTTCCTTTTTGGCGACATGGGTGAGCTCGGTCGTGATGCTGAGCTTTGGCATGCTGAAGTGGGCGGTGCCGCGAAGACGCTGGGCATCGACTATTTCTGGGCGGCAGGACCGCTCTCTAAGCACGCGGCAGAAGCGTTCGGCATTGACGGCGTCAGAGGACGGTGGTTTGCCGATCGAGATGAATTGATTGCGCATCTGCCTGAACTGCCGCTCAAAGGGGCAACGGTGGCCGTCAAAGCAAGCCACTCGTCAGGCTTTGGGAAGGTTGTTGAGACGTTGAAGCATTTCCCAGCGTTCTGATTTTTCTTTTTTATTTTTTTCACGAGCTTCTGCCCGACTTTTCGCATCATGCTCAACTTCCTTTTTTCTTCTCCTGCCGATTCGCTGGCGCTGCGCGCACTCTTGGCGTTTTTGACAGCACTCGTGATTGGACTGGCCTGCGGCCCCGCCCTCATTAGAGAACTAAAGAAGCTTCACTTCGGTCAGGCCGTTCGCACGGACGGTCCTAAAACGCATCTGGCCAAGGACGGTACGCCGACAATGGGCGGGGCACTGATTCTTGCTGCCATCACCCTTTCAACGCTTTGCTGGGCAGATCTTGGGAATCGCTTTATTTGGGTGGTGCTTTTTGTTACGTTGGGCTACGGTGCCATTGGCTGGATCGATGATTACCGCAAGATCGTGCACCACGATCCACACGGTATGAGCGCTCGTGAAAAGTTCTCCTGGCAGTCCGTGATTGGTTTGACGGCAGCTTTTTATCTTGCCTTGGCGCTTGCCGTTGAGCCAGGCGGAACATTTGCTGAAGCGATTGGCGCTTGGTACGACGCTCGTTTTCCGCTGGACGTAACGGCCAATATTCACCTCTACTTGCCGCTTTGGACTGACTGGGCTTTCCCGCTGGGGCTGATCGGCTTCATTGTTTTCGTCTACATCGTGATCGTCGGATCGAGCAATGCGGTGAACCTCACCGATGGGTTGGATGGCCTGGCCATTCTGCCCACGGTGCTGGTTGGCTCCGCGCTCGGGCTCTATGCCTATGCGGCGGGCAATCCTGATTTTGCCGGCGCTGCCTATGCAGCGGCTGCGCCTCATATTCCTGGCGCTGAAGAACTTGCAGTTCTTGCGGCGGCTTTGGCTGGCGCGGGACTGGCCTTTCTGTGGTTCAACGCTCATCCGGCACAAGTTTTTATGGGCGACGTGGGAGCTCTTGCGCTTGGCGGCTGTTTGGGCACGATGGCGGTTGTCGCGCGTGTGGAGCTTATCCTTGCCGTTATGGGCGGTATTTTCGTGGTGGAGACGCTTTCCGTCATGATTCAGACGACCTATTTCCGTTTTTCTCACGGCAAGCGAGTTTTCCTGATGGCGCCCATTCATCATCACTTTGAACTCAAGGGGTGGCAGGAAACTCAGGTCGTAGTTCGATTCTGGATCATTACTTTTATTCTGACAGCGCTTGGTCTTTCGGTGCTTGCGCTTCACTGAGTGAGACGTTCGCTGAAAAACAGCGGTTTTCGCAGGTTAGTCAAAAAATGCTTGAAGCTGAAGACAAATCCTTCATTACATTGAATGCCGCCGAAGGGGCTGGCCGCAGTGTCTGGGTACTCGGGCTTGGCGCTTCTGGACGTGCTGCCGCTCAATACCTCAATGACCATGGTTGGCGCGTTCATGCTTTTGATACGCGTGAGGCGCCTGCGGGCCTTGACGCTTTTTGCAAGGCGGTTCCGGGCTGCGAGATGACGCTGGGCGGCTTTCCTGAAACGACGGCGCCCGGCGTAGAACTTGTGGTGATGTCGCCGGGCGTTTCGCCTTACTTTGGTGCGGCAGCCTCCGTCTGTGCTTCAGCGCGCAAAGCGGGCATTCCTATCGTCGGCGAGATTGAGCTTTTTGCGCAGGAGCTCGCCTATCTGAAGCGTACGCAGGGATATGCTCCCAAAGTCATCGGCATTACCGGCACAAACGGCAAAACGACGACGACAACGCTTACCACCAAAATGGCTGCGGCAGCGGGACTGTACGCAGTTGCTGCGGGCAACATCGGACCTAATGCCGTCGCGGAGCTCAGTAAAGCCGAAGCGGCCGGAGCGCTCCCTGACATTTGGGTGCTTGAGCTCTCGAGCTTTCAGCTGGAAACAACGCATACGCTCAACTGTACGTCAGCTGCCCTTTTGAACATCACCGAGGATCACCTTGACTGGCACGGTTCCATAGAGGCCTATGCGCACGCCAAAGGGCGTATTTTTGCACCCGATACCGTACGCGTCGTCAATCGTGAAGATCCGCTCGTCATGGCTGAACTTGAAAAAGTGGATGATCGTGAGCACTCAGCGGCTCGATGCTTCACATTCGGCGCGACGAAGCCGCAGAAAGAGGGTGAACTTGGTCTGATGATGGCGGCCCATGCCTCACAGGGCTACTGGCTGGGACTTCGCGATCAGATGGAGGTCGACGTGCTGTTTCTGCCGGAATTCGAGCTCCTCATCCGCGGCCGGCACAATGCCATGAACGCACTCGCAGCTTTGGGACTTATTACAGGCGCCGGCATTGAAACTCGGCCTGCGATTGGCGTGCTCCGTACTTATCGAGGGGAGCCGCATCGTGTGGAACTCGTACGCACGATTGAAGGCCGCGATTTCATTGACGATTCCAAGGGGACCAATGTCGGCGCAGTGGCTGCCGCCGTGTGCGGACTTGCTGCTCAGGGACGCCGAATTCTGATTTTGATGGGCGGCGACGGCAAAGGGCAGGACTTCACGCCGCTTGCCAAAGAGCTTAAAGGGCGAGTGGCGTTTGCGGCCTTGATTGGGCGTGATGCGGCCAAAATCCGCGAAGCCGTTTCGCCCGCCGGTGTTGCAACAGAAACTTTTAAGACGCTTGAGGCCGCGGAGGACTGGCTTTGGGAAAAGAGCCGTCCGGGTGATCAGATACTTTTGTCACCGGCTTGCGCTTCATGGGATATGTTCCGTGACTATGCCGAACGCAGTGAACGATTCAAGGCTGAGGCCGCCAAAATCGCGGATCATGTTGTTCCGAAGGCCGATGAAGCCGTACCGGGCTGATGGCGTAAGAGAGGTTTTTTGTGAGGCGTTTAGATTCCGACTGGGGTGCAGATCAACGTTCATCGCCCGGCCTTAACTGGGAAGTGATCATCTGTACCACCGCGCTCGTCTGTTTTGGAACGGTCATGGTCTTTTCGGCCACGTCCTCCATGGGTGCGGGCGGGTTGGGAGATTCTGCCAATTTCGGCGAAGTCAAGCGCCACTTGATGAGCATTCTCCTTGCGCTATGCGCCGCAGCGGTGGTTTACCGCGTGCCGATGAACTTTTGGTATCGTCACTCCACCTGGCTGCTGCCGGTCGGCTTGCTGCTCCTTGCCAGTGTGTTTCTTCCCGTTATCGGCAAGAGCGTCAACGGCGCTCGCCGATGGCTGCAGCTCGGGCCCCTTTCGATTCAGGCTTCGGAAATGGTGAAGCTCTGCGCTCTGATTTATGCCGCAGCCTTTACCGTGAAGCGTCAGGAGTACATGCACTCCTTTTCAAAGGGGTTCTTCCCCATGGCGATTGTCATGGTGATCATCGCTTTCATGCTGATGCAGCAGCCCGACCTGGGGGCGACGGTGGTGGTATCGGTAGTCATCATGGGCGTGCTCTTTCTGGGCGGTCTGTCGATGAAGATCTTTCTTGCCGTCGGCACGGTGATCGTCGCTTTCGTGGCACTGATGATTTTTATGACGCCGTGGCGCCTCTCGCGCGTATTGGCGTATTTGGATCCATGGTCCGATGAGTATGTTCTGGGGCAGGCCTACCAGCTTTCACATTCGCTCATCGCCTTCGGCCGCGGTGAACTTTTCGGCGTAGGGCTCGGCGGTTCCGTCGAAAAGCTCAACTACCTGCCCGAGGCTCATACCGACTTCATCATGGCTGTAGTGGCGGAGGAAACCGGACTGGTCGGTGTTATCCTCATCCTCTTTATTTTTTACTGGCTTATTCGCCGCACATTCGAAATCGGTCGGCAGGCGATCAAGCTGGAGCGCTTTTTCCCGGGCTTGCTGGCGCAAGGTGTGGGACTTTGGTTCGGAGTTCAGGCGATTATCAATATTGGCGTAGCTTCCGGGGCGTTTCCGACGAAAGGGCTCACGCTTCCGTTTGTGAGCTTTGGGGGATCCTCCATGCTCTCATCCATGATCGCCATTGGACTGCTTTTAAGAGTAGACCGAGAAAACAAAATTTTGATGCGAGGAGGTCAGGTGTGACCGCTGACAACAAACAACAAACTGCGGCCGACGGCCGCACGCTCGTCATCGCCGCTGCAGGGACTGGCGGACATGTGATGCCTGGTCTGGCCGTCGCTCGCGTAATGGCCGATCGAGGATGGAAGATCGTTTGGATTGGCACGACCACCGGCATGGAAAAAGGGCTTGTTGAGCGTCAGGGGATCGAATTCCATCCGCTTAACTTCCAAGGCATGCGCGGACGCGGCATTACAGGGATGATTACGGGCGGCATCAAGATGCTCAAGGCTATCTGGGATGCCCGCAAGCTGCTTAAAAAACTTCGTCCGACGGCAGTGTTTTCCACGGGCGGCTACATCGCTGTGCCGGTATGCTTTGCGGCGCAGAATCTCAAGCGTCCCATTGTGCTGATGAATTGCGACGCTGACCTCTTGATGTCCACCAATACTGTGCTGCCTTTTTGCGACGCGCTGGCCTGCGGGTTTGCGGGCGGTGCCCGCACGTTTGCAGGCATCAAAGGGCATACGACAGGGAATCCCGTGCGCGCCGAAATCGCGGCGCTGCCGGCGCCCGCAGAGCGTTTTGCCGGGCGTACGGGGCCGCTAAAACTCTTTATTTTCGGCGGCTCGCTGGGCGCTCAGGTACTCAACGACGTGCTGCCGCAGGCTTTGGCAATGATTCCTGAGAGTGAGCGTCCTATTGTCCTTCATCAGACTGGGCGCGATCGTGATGCGGCTGTGCGCGAAGCGTATGCCAAGGCAGGCGTTGCGGCTGAAGTCGTGCCTTTCATTGACGATATGGCAGCGCGCTACCGCGAAAGTGACCTGGTGCTCTGCCGATCGGGCGCAACGAGCTGTTCGGAATTGTGCGCAGCGGGCGCCGCTGCAGTGTTGGTGCCTTTTATTGCCAAAACCACTAAGCACCAGCTCGGCAATGCCAAATATCTTGCGGATCGGGGGGCGGCCTGGCTGGTGAATCAAGCGGACTTTACCCCGCAGGCTGTGGCCAAGCTCATTTCAGGCATGACGCGTGAGTCGCTGCTCGAGCATGCTCAGGCAGCACGCGCCATTGCCGCGCCGGATGCGGCGGCTAAAGTCGCTGACTTGATTGAAGAAGTCGTCGTACGTCGGGCGCCGAAGATCCCGAAGGCCTGACGCTCGCACGCGAATATTTGCCCCTTTTACGGAGAACCACCTTGAAGTTTCTGGTCAATCATCTGCATTTCGTCGGGATCGGCGGTGCCGGCATGAGCGGCATCGCCGAAGTGCTCCTCAATTTAGGTTATGTCGTCAGCGGCTCGGATATCGCTGCGTCGCCCGTGACTGAACGTCTGCAGTCTTTGGGGGCGCGCATTTCGCTCGGACACGACAAGAAGAACATCCGAGGCGCGGATGCAGTGATCGTTTCTTCGGCCGTAAAGGCTGACAACCCAGAAGTTACCGCTGCTCGTGAACTGGATATTCCAGTCGTCCCGCGTGCGGTGATGCTTGCTGAATTAATGCGGCTGCGCCGCGGCATTGCTATTGCAGGCGCTCATGGGAAAACGACGACCACCTCGCTTACCGCATCACTGCTCGCCGCAGGCGGACTGGATCCGACTTTTGTCATCGGCGGAAAACTCAATAGCGCAGGCGCGAATGCTCGCTTGGGAACGGGCGAATTTTTGGTGGCCGAAGCTGATGAATCTGATGCGTCGTTTCTGAATCTCACGCCGGTTATTGCTGCCGTCACCAACATTGACGAAGACCACATGGATACCTATGGGCACGACTTTGAAAAATTAAAGAGTGCTTTTGTGGACTTTCTCGGACGTCTGCCTTTTTACGGCGTAGCCGTGCTCTGCATGGACGACGATAACGTTCGCTCGATTCGTCCGCGCGTAACGAAACCCGTGATTGGGTACGGTCTTTCTCATGACGCTACCGTTCGCGCAATTGATGTGACGGCCGATGGCACGCGCATGCGTTTTACGGTTCTTCGCCCCGATCATCCGCCGTTGCCCGTCGTACTGAACCTGCCGGGCGTACATAATGTGCGCAATGCCTTGGCGGCGGTCGCAATCGCGACCTTGGCGGGCGTTAAGGATGAAGACATCAAGCGCGGCTTGGCAGAATTTAAGGGCGTAGGCCGGCGCTTTGCCCAGTGGGGTGATATTCCTATTCAGGATGCGGATGGCCGCATCACGGGAACCTTCACGCTGATTGATGACTATGGTCATCATCCGCACGAAATGGCGGCAACCCTCGCGGCAGTACGCGGTGCGTGGCCCGGCCGCCGCATTGTCGTTGCTTTCCAGCCGCATCGCTACACTCGTACGCGCGACTGCTTCAATGATTTTGTGAAGGTCCTTGAGGATGTCGACGGCGTCGTGTTGGCCAATGTTTATCCTGCGGGGGAAGCCCCCATCCCCGGTGCAGACAGTCACCATCTTGCCGAGGCCATCAAAGCCTCTGGCCGCAGTGAACCCGTTGTGGTGGATGTTGATCAAGTGCCCGATGCCGTGCGCTCGCTCGTAGAGCCCGGTGACGTTGTCGTAACGATGGGTGCGGGCTCAATTGGCCGTGCGGCGCCGAAACTCGCCGGTCGTCTCTGATGGAATAAAAAATAGGAGTCTGCAAATGACCCAAGCAGAAGAACCGCGTCTTGAACGCGTTGTAGTGCTCGAGGGAGGCATTTCCTCTGAGCGTGAGGTTTCGCTTCTATCGGGGCGCGGCGTAAAGGAAGCGCTGGCTTCAAAGGGCCTGGAGGTTGAAAGCTGGGATCCGGCTGTTGACAGCGTGGGCGGTCTGGAAGAGGGCGCATATGATGCCGCCTTTATTGCGCTTCACGGGACCTTGGGCGAGGACGGCTCCGTACAGGGACTCCTCAATTGCATAGGTCTTCCCTATACCGGTCCTGGCGTGACGGCTTCGGCGATTGCGATGGATAAGGAGCTTACGAAGAACATTTGGCGTGCCAACGGCATTTCCGTGCCTGCGGGCGTGCGTTTGACGGCAGCCGCATCGGATGCTGAGCTCGAGCGTGCCATTGCCGAGTTTGGTGCTGACGGCGTTGTCGTTAAGCCCGGTCATGACGGCTCCTCGATTGGCGTTACCAAGCTCGATCGCGATGCGCTTTCCCTTCATTCGCTGCGAGCTGCGCTCAATGCAGCTGCTGAGCGTGATGCCGCAGAGGTGTTGGTGGAGGAGTACATTCACGGGCGCGAGTTTACGGTGGCCATTCTGGATGGTAAGGCGCTCCCCGTGATTGAGATCTGTGCTCCTGAAGGCAGTTACGATTTTCAGAATAAGTACTACACGGATGTGGTGCGCTACGAGTGTCCGGCAAAGCTTCCAGAGGCTTCGGCGAAAGCGCTTGCTGCTGCTTGCGAGAAAGCCTTCGCAGTGCTCGGCTGCCGCGGATGGTCGAGAGTCGACGCGCTTGAACGTGCTGACGGAACATTTGCACTGCTCGAAATCAATACGTCGCCGGGCATGACCCCGCACTCGCTCGTGCCGATGGCGGCTCGTGCTGTAGGGCTGTCCTATGCCGACCTCTGCCTCAGAGTGCTCGGACTCGCCCGCACGGACATTGCTTGATCTGATCTGCGCTTTGACCGAAGATGGACGTACCGCAAACTGAACGGACCGACGCTGCCGGCAATCCTTTGCGACAGATCCCCCTGCCTCAGGACAGTCTGGGGCGGCAGGAGCCGACGCTTGCTGCCAGAGGAAAGCGGGCTGCTGCGGACAATCTGCATGTAGGGAGCCGCACGCCTGAATTTGCGGATGAACTTCCTCCTGTGCCGCGCGAACGTCTCGGTGCGGCCGAACGCATGCGTTACGGTCTTCGGCGATGGGGGCTTCCTGCGGCGCGAGTGGCGGG
>ERZ773237.1485-NODE-1485-length-19310-cov-15.322929_pt1 | contig 19310 bp, 17 predicted proteins | sample MGYA00580990_ERZ773237 | MGnify/ENA primary metagenome ERZ773237 (study PRJEB29015, sample SAMEA2737749) | human gut metagenome | biome: human gut; feature: human-associated habitat; material: faeces | place: China | collected 2012 ...
GAAAGGGTCAAGGGACGAAGTCCCTTGCGGAGTCCAGAGGCAGAGCCTCTGGTGGGGGTTAGGGGCAAAGCCCCTCGGTTCTCCCTTTACCCCAAAATCTTCTCAATCGCCGCTTTTTCCTCGCCTGTCAGCGGCACATGCTTCCGCACCGTCTCCACGTTTTGGAGAATCTGCGCGGGGCGGCTTGCGCCGGTAATCACGGTCGTAATCGCCTGGTTTTCCAGCACCCACGCAAGCGCTAACTGCGCCATCGTTTCGCCGCGCGCCGATGCCATCGCGTTCAGCGCCCGCACGCGCGTCAGAACATCCGCCGTCACGTTGCCTTCGTTCAGGAACACGCAGGAGGATGCCGCGCGCGAATCCGCCGGGATGCCGTGCAAGTAGCGGTCGGTCAGCAAGCCCTGATTGAGGGGGGAGAACACTGCCGCGCCGATGCCGCGGTTCAGCAGCACGTCGCACAGGCTGGGCGTGCCGCGCTCAATCCAGCGGTCAAGCATATTGTAGCGCGGCTGGTGAATCGTCAGCGGCACGCCGAAAGCCGCCAGCAAGTCCGCCGCCTGCGCCGTCTGCTCGGCGGAGTAGTTGCTGATGCCGACGTAGAGCGCCTTGCCCTGATGCACAATATCCGCCAGCGTCCGCATGGTCTCCTCCAGCGGCGTGTCCGGGTCGAAGCGGTGATGGTAGAAGATGTCCACATAATCGACCTTCATGCGGCGCAGGCTTGCGTCAAGGCTGCTCATCAGGTACTTGCGGCTGCCGCCGTCGCCATACGGGCCGTCCTGCATGGTGTAGCCTGCTTTGGTGGCGAGAATCAGCTCGTCGCGGTGCGGACGCAGGTCGCTGTCCATAATTTTCCCCAGCGTTTCTTCTGCCGCGCCGGGGCGAGGGCCGTAGTTGTTTGCCAAATCGAAGTAGGTGATGCCCGCGTCGAACGCCGTCAGCAGCATGTCGCGCGCGGTATCCTGCGGCGTGACTGAGCCGAAATTGTTCCACAACCCGAGGGAGACGCGGGGGAGCTTCAGCCCGGAGCGGCCGCAGCGGACGTAGGGCATGTGCGCATAGCGGTCAGCGGCGGGGGCGTAAAAACCGGATGCGGGCATGTTCATTCTGGTAGTTCCTCCTTACTTGCGCTTTGCGGATTTCGGGTCAAGAAACGTCATAAATTCGCATTCCAGCCGTCCGTTGTACAGGCGGCGTTTCTTGTCCGCGCGGCGGCCGAACGAACGCTCGAACGTCGGGTCGGACGTGATGGCGCACAGGCTCCAGCCGGGGTGGCGGCGCATCATCCGCCCCAGTTCGCGGTAGATGCCCTCGCACGTCCGGCGGTCTTCAAGTCGCTCGCCGTAGGGCGGATTGCACAGGAACACACCCGGTTCGCCATCCAGCTTCAGCTTTTCCAGCGGCTGGCACGTCAGCTCAATTTTGCCCTCCAGCCCCGCTTGACGCACATGCCGCCGCGCCAGTTCGAGCGCTTCGGGGTCTTTGTCCGATCCGGCAATGCCGAAAACGTGGTCGGGCAGCACGTCCGCCTTGCACGTCTCGCGGATTTGACGGCATTCCTCCGCCGGGAAAATGGAAAACTGCTCCATGGCGAACGCGCGGGTCAGCCCCGGCGCGCGGTGCTCCTGCCGGAACGCGGCTTCAATCAGCAGCGTGCCTGTGCCGCAGCAGGGGTCGTAGAGGCGCATCCCCGGCCGCCACGGGGACAGCTCCACCAAAGACGCAGCGAGCGTTTCGCGCAGGGGCGCTTCGCCGTTCCAGGTGCGGTACCCGCGGCGGTTGAGGGCTTCGCCGGAGGTGTCAAGGGTGATGCGCACGCGGTCTGAGTGGATGGCGACGTCGATGGGGTACACCGCGCCCGTCTCCGGGAAAACCGCGCGGTGCGTCGCCGCTTTCAGCCGCTCGATGATGGCTTTTTTGGTAATCGCCTGACAGTCACGGACGCTCATCAATTGACTGCGGACGCACTTGCCGGACACGTTGATTTTCGCGTCGGCGGGCATGATGTCCTCCCACGCGATGGACTTGACCAGCTGGAACAGCTCCTCGAACGTCCGGCATTCGTCCTCCGCCAGCACGATGAGCACGCGGTCGGCGCTGCGCAAGCGCAGATTGCACAGGAACGCGTCTGTGAGCGTGCCCGTGAAGCGCGCGCCGCCGAGTTCCGCGCGGACATTCTGCATTTTCAGGCGCTTGAGTTCCGCGCCGACGATGCCCTCCAGCCCGAACGCGGCGGTGGCGTAGAGGTTGTATTCCTTGTTGTTATTCATGATGATTTGCTCCTATATAAATAATTGCAGTTGATGATTGGAACGCGGGGGAACGCCCTTCGGGATGCTCACGCCCGCACCACGCCATATCGCTGCCACATATCGCCATCGACCCCCGCGCCGAGCGCCCACAGCCCCCACGCGCGCCGCTCCACCTGCGCCCACGCCGCGTCTTTCCCGCACTGTGCCGCGCTGCTGACCAGCGGAATCACCCCTTGCGCCAAATGCGACAGCAGCGGTTCGCACCCGCGCCGGAAGCCAAGCAGGAACGCGGCGGGCGGCAGCGGATTGCTGTCAACGACCGCCTGTGTCACGCCCAGCAGCGCGTGCGTCGCCAGCCGCGACAAGCGCGCATACGGGTATCGCCGCGTCTTGGCGGCTTGCAGGAGCGAATCACGCGTGCGGGCAGTGTCGGCAAATCGGCGCAGTCGGCGCTCGATGCCTTCGCTGATGTCCGGCAGCGCGGCATAATCCACCTCATCCATCAGCCGAAGCCGCGCCAGCAGCAGCGTGTCCAGCGCCTCCGGACGGTGCAGGTGATTTGCCAGCGCCTGATTTTCCAGCAAGTCCGCCGCACTCCCCGGCATGGCGGAATAGGCGGATAACCAGTCGCCGCGCAGGATGGCGGAGCGAATCGCCGTGGCGGACGAAAAGCCATCCCCTATGGCGGATGCGTGATAATCCGACGCGCGGGCAATCGGGTACACGTCGGTGGACGCGCCCAATCGCCGAAGCGCGCGCAGGTAGCACACGCCGAGCGTGTTGTTGGGGGATTGGAGGACGCGCGCGGCAGCCGGGGCGACCTCCGCCATCGCGGCAGAAAGCGCAGCGGGATAGGGTAGCCCGGCGGACAGATGCGGCTGAATCGCTGCGGGTAAATCGGGGGATTCGAGCGCATCCACCGCCGCCTGCAGCAGGGGAAGATCCGCCGTTTCCGCGCCGAAGGAGAGCGCGTCGCAGCCCAAGCCGGTCAGCAGATGTATGCCGCCTAAGGCGAAGTGCTCCGCGTCGCGGACAGACCACAGCGCGGGTAGCAGAATCACGGCATCCGCGCCGTTTTGCAGCGCCATTTTTGCGCGGATGGCGGGGGAGACAATCGCCGCGTCGCCGCGCTGCACGAAGCAGCCGGACATGACGGCGACGACCGCATCCGCGTGGGCGGCTTCCCGCGCCTGACGCAATTGGTGCGCGTGCCCCGAATGGAAGGGGTTGTACTCGGCAATCACGCCGACAATGCGCATGGAAAAACTCCTTTTTTTAATGAGCAATGAGGAATGAGCAATGAGCAATGAAAAGGTGCGTTCCTATTATAACAAAAAGAACAGAAACGTCAAGCGAACGCGCGAAATGACGTGGAATGATGCAATTTTGCCGCCGTTTTTGCCTTTACAGAACCGCCGAAAGATGGTATAATAGATTGGGTTCATCCCCAAACAAGACCATGAAAAGGAAGTAATTCATATGAAGCAGTTCATCGTGGAAACCTCCGCTCGTCACGTTCATGTCACCCAGCAGGATTTGGAAACCCTGTTCGGCAAGGGCTATGAGCTGACCGTCAAGAAGATGCTGTCCCAGCCCGGTCAGTATGCCAGCGCGGAGCGCGTGGACGTTGTCGGCCCGAAGAAGACCCTGACCGGCGTGAGCATCCTCGGCCCGGTTCGCAGCGCGACGCAGGTGGAGCTGTCCCTGACGGATGCGCGTTCCATCGGTGTGACCGCGCCTGTGCGTGAATCCGGCGACATCGCGGGTTCGGGCGCCTGCAAGCTGGTTGGCCCGGCGGGCGAAGTGGAGCTGACCGAGGGCGTGATCGCCGCCAAGCGCCACATCCACATGACCCCCGCGGACGCTGAGGAATACGGCGTGAAGGACAAGGACGTTGTGTCCGTGAAGGTGGATACCGACGGCCGCTCCCTCGTGTTCGGCGACGTGGTTGTCCGCGTGAGCGACAAGTACGCGCTGGCGATGCATATTGACACCGACGAGTCCAACGCGGCTGGCTGCGGCCGTGCGCAGATGGGCGAAATCGTTAAGTAATGCCAAATTTCATGCAGGGTTTTCCTCTGCTGGAACGTTTGATGTTCACAGAACAGTTTGATGTTCACAGAACAAAGGAGGAGAACCCTGCATGAAAAAACGGCTGATTTCCCTGATTTTAGCGGCGATTGTGCTACTGTCCTGCGCTTTTGCGGAGGAATCACAGAACGAAGAGTACCTGCTGCCCTACATTGACCTGTACGCCGTCCCACTGGGTGAAAATGCCATCTTCGAGATGTCGAACGACTGGGCGTATCAGGTGCGGGACGAAGATGGTCTGCCGCCGATGACTAACATCATGACTGACAAGAATCAGTTCGCGATGGCGATGAAACTGCCCGCCGACTGGGAGGCGACCGACGCGAGCGACGCGCTGGGCATCCAGTCGTTCATTGTTGAGGGAACGGCGCTGATGCTGGGGCTGACCACGCCGCAGAGCACCCGCCTGCAGGAAATGACCATCAACGACATGCCCGCCGTGCTGGTGGAGATGAACGGGCAGGGCTTCGATATCCTCTGGATTGGGGATTCGGGCGACCTGTACTTCTTCCTCTTCCCGAACGACGACGACGTGCTGGTGCAGCAGATGATTGCCGTCGCGCAGTCGCTGTGCGTGTTCCACCGGAAGGGGGAGCAGGTCAATCCCGCGTCGGATTTTGCGTACACGGCGGACGGCGGCGAGGTCACCATCACCGACTACATCGGCACAAGCGAGCATGTGCTGATTCCGGACGCCATCGACGGCTTGCCCGTGACGGCGCTGGGGCATCGGGCGTTCTACGAGAAGACGGTGACGACCGTTGTCGTGCCGGACAGCGTGACGGAAATCGGCGCGGCGTGCTTTTCCGGCGACAACTATCTGGTCAGCTTGAAATTACCCGACGGCTTGAAGAGACTGCCGCCCGCTTCGCTGGAAAGCTGTATGCGGCTGTACGATTTCGACCTGCCGCAGAGCTTGGAGAAGATTTACAGCAGCGTCTTTGAGTTCAACTACTACCTGACGCACTTGACGCTGCCGAGCAGTTTGACCGAAATCGAGCAGCTGAACTTCATCGGGCTGTACGGCTTGCAGTCGCTGACCCTCGCGGAGGACAACGCAGCGTTCAAGCTCGACGAGACGAACGGTCTGCTGATGACGGCGGACGGAACGAGATTGCTGCACTGCTTCTCCGACATTTCGCCGGCGGAAGAAATCATCCTCCCGGAGGGCGTCAAAATCGTTGACCCGTTCGCGTTCCATTATGATTACGACGTCGAGCGCATCGTTCTGCCCGAAGGCGTCGAAACGATCGGCGCGATGGCGTTCGCGATGTGTCCAAACCTGACGGGAATCGTCATTCCGGCAAGCGTGACGGACATCGGCGTGATGGACGGGCTGGAAGGGCGCACCGGCATCATTTCCTACAAGCGCAACGTCATTGTGACGCCGGAGGGCTGCCCGGCATGGAAATGGGCGGTCGAAACGGGCGCGACGGTAAAATCTCCCGAAGAAAATTAACGAAACATCTGGTTGATAGAAATAGAAGGAGTGTAACCATCCATGAAGGTTCTGATTGTCAACGCGGGTTCTTCCTCCCTGAAGTACCAGCTGGTGGACATGGACAACGAGCAAATGATCGTCAAGGGGCAGGTGGAGCGCATCGCGATTGAGGGCTCCCACCTGAACCAGAAGACCCCTGACATGTCGAAGGTCATCGACCTCTACGAGCCGATTCCGGACCACGTCGTGGCGACGAAGCTGATGCTGCGCGCGCTGCTTGACCCGGAAAAGGGCGTGCTCAAGTCCGTGGATGAAATCGGCGCGGTGGGTCACCGTGTGCTGCACGGCGGCGAGGAGTTCACCGCCAGCTGCATCATCACCGACGAAGTGAAGGCTGCCATCCGCAAGTTCATCCCGCTGGGCCCGCTGCACAATCCGGCGAACCTGATGGGCATTGAGGCGTGCGAGGAAGTCATGCCGCACACGCCGCAGGTGGCCGTGTTCGACACCGCGTTCCATCAGACCATGCCCCCGAAGGCGTTCATGTATGGCGTTCCGTACCGCTATTATAAGGAAATGGGCGTCCGCCGCTACGGCTTCCACGGCACGTCCCACCGCTATGTGAGCAAGCGCGTGTGCGAGTTCCTCGGCGTGAGCCCCATCGGCAAGAAGATTATCATCTGCCATCTGGGCAACGGTTCTTCCATGTCCGCGGTGGTGGATGGCAAGTGCGTTGACACGTCGATGGGTCTGACCCCTCTGGAAGGCGTTGTCATGGGCACGCGTTCCGGCTCCTGCGATCCGGCGGTGGTGCAGTTCATCGCCAACAATGACCACATGACCGTCAACGAAGTGCTGACGATGATGAACAAGCAGTCCGGCCTGATGGGCATTTCCGGCCTGTCCTCCGACATGCGCGACATCGACAAGGCGGCGGATGAGGGCAACGACCGCGCGGCGCTGGCGCGTGACATGCTGCACTACGGCATCAAGAAGTACATCGGCTCCTACGCGGCGGCGATGGGCGGCGTGGACATTATCGTGTTCACGGCGGGCATCGGCGAAAACGGCCCGGAACTGCGCGAATCCGTCATGAAGGACATGGAGTGGATGGGCGCGAAGCTGGACGTGGAGAAGAACAAGGTGCGCGGCAAGGAAGCCGTCATCTCCACCGACGACTCCAAGGTGACCATTTGCGTCATCCCCACGAACGAGGAAATCATGATTGCGCGCGACACCAAGGAACTGGTCGAGGGCGCGAAGAAGTAATATACTATTTCCTGCATTCGCCTGCACCAGCTGCTTGCGCCTTTTTCCTTCTGGCGTTCGGTCGTTCCACTTAGCGTAGCGCTGCTACGCTGCGTTGCACTCCCGTTAGCCAGAAGAAAAAATTCGCTTCGCATCTTGGCGCATTCTCATTTGGAAATAGTATTAGGCAGTCATTCAGGCTTTTTTCGCGGGGGCGCGCAACTTTTTTCGGGGAAAAGACGCTTTTTTCCGCGAAAAGGTGTTGACAAAACCCGCGAAAAAACCTATAATATGAAATGGTCTAATTTGAGGTGGTGAGCATTTGAAGCTGGATGTACTTCATGCCCTGCGTGATCCGGGAACGGCTTACGCATTCGCTGTGGAACAGACCATTGCCCCGCAGGATGTGAGCGGCGAGGAGGTCGCGTTTGACCCCGTGCAGCTCTCCGGGCATCTGACTGCCAATGAAGATGGCAGTGTTGTGGTAGAAGGAAGTCTGACGACAACCGCTCATGCCCATTGTGCCAAATGCCTGTCTCCTGCGTCCTGCCCCGTTACGGGGGATTTCCGGGAAACGTTCCTGCATGGGGGCGACCCGGAGGATGATGAGATTTTTGCGTATGAAGGCGCACAGCTTGATTTTGCGAAACTCACCCTGACGCATGTGCTGCTCAACCTGCCGATGCGCTTCCTGTGCAAGGAAGATTGCAGGGGATTTGAGGAGTACGAGGAGGTCAACCAACACAAGCATTGCCGGGACGATGCGAATGTACAGCGTCCTTTTGCGGCATTGCAGCAGTTGCTGGCTGAAAAGTCCGACAACAAAGAATAATTCGGTCAGCAATTTGGCTGCCAATAACGAGGAGGTGTAACCATGGCTCTTCCGAAGGGAAAAATCTCTAAGGCTCGCAAGCACAGCCGTCGTGCGAACTGGAAGCTCACCGTGCCCGGCATCGTTGAGTGCCCCCAGTGCCATCAGATGAAGCTGGCTCACCGCGTGTGCAAGCACTGCGGTTTCTACAAGGGCGTGCAGGTCGTTGCGGTCAACGAGGAAAAGAACGCCTAATTGGTATCCGGGGACAAATGAGGGAAGGAAGGCTGCAGCGGGGTCATCCTGTTCTGCCTGATTTCCTACATTCCCCCGCAATTCCATATGCTCGCAACGTGATGAGGAGTACCCTGATTTTGCTGGCTCAGAGAGGGTGGTTCACCGGCTGAGAGGCCGCTCGCACAGCCGTCAGGGGAAGGTCGCTTCACAGAGCGTTCGGTGAGGATGATGCAGGATTTTTTTCCGCATGGAAAGTAGCCGAATGCGGTTCGCACCCGTGACCGTGCGCTTGAGGCAGTGTTTACGCTGCGAAGCAAGGTGGTACCACGGAAACAGCTCCGTCCTTCGGGATGGGGCTGTTTTTGCGTTTTGGCAATCATTTCACGCGGAAAGGACACCTGTATGAACTACTTCCAGCAGATCGCGGAGCGCTTGCTCCAGCCGGGCACATTCCTGCTCGTGCTGGGCGCAATCCTCGTCTATACGTCCGGCATCGTCGCCCGAAAGCTGTTTTCGGGCAGCGAAAAGGCCAATATCATTACCAAAATCGTCGGCTGCGTCATCGCACTCGTCGGCGCAATCCTGATATTCTCTTAAATAGGAGGTCATTCACATGGAAATGGAGAAAACATTCAATCCCCAAGCTGTGGAAAGCGAAATTTACCGCGACTGGGAATCCTCCGGCGCGTTTGAGGCGCACCGCGTGGAAGGCAAGAAGCCCTTCACCATTGTCATGCCGCCGCCCAACATCACCGGTCAGCTGCACATGGGGCACGCGCTGGACTGCACCCTGCAGGATCTCGCCGTCCGCTATCACCGCATGAAGGGCGATCCGACGCTCTGGCTGCCCGGCACGGATCACGCCGCCATCGCGACGGAAGTGAAAATCGTCGATGCGATGCGCAAAGAGGGACTGACGAAGGAGTCCCTCGGTCGCAAGGGCTTCCTTGACCGCGCGTGGAAGTGGAAGGAAGAGTACGGCGGACGCATCGTCACCCAGCAGCGCCGCATGGGCATCAGCTGCGACTGGAGCCGCGAGCGCTTCACGATGGACGAGGGCTGCTCCAAGGCAGTGCGCGAGGTGTTCGTCCGCCTGTACGAAAAGGGGCTGATTTACCGCGGCAACCGGCTGGTCAACTGGTGCCCGTGCTGCGAGAGCGCGATTTCGGACGCGGAAGTGGAATATCAGGAGAAAGAAGGCAATTTCTGGCATCTGCTGTACCCTGTGAAGGAGACGGGCGAGATGCTGGAACTGGCGACCACCCGCCCCGAAACCATGCTCGGCGACACTGCCGTGGCGATTAACGCCGCTGACCCGCGCTATGCCCACCTGCACGGCTGCCATGTGCTGCTGCCGCTGGCGAACCGCGAAATCCCGATTATCTGCGACGAACACGCCGACATGGAAAAGGGCACGGGCGTGGTGAAAATCACCCCCGCGCATGACCCGAACGATAACGAAGTCGGTCAGCGCCATGACCTGCCCGTCGTGCGCGTGTTCACTTATGACGGCCACATGACCGGCGCGGAGGACGCCGCGAAGGACGCCGACGGTCAGGCGATTGACTGCGGCAAGTACGCCGGCATGACGACGCTGGAAGCGCGCAAGGCGATTGTCGCGGACTTGCAGGAATTGGGGCTGCTGAAGAGCATCGAGCCGCTGACCCACGAGGTCGGCACCTGCTACCGCTGCCATACGGTGATTGAGCCGATGGTCTCCCGGCAGTGGTTCGTGAAGATGAAGCCGCTGGCGGAACCGGCGATTGCCTGCGTCAAGAGCGGCGAAACGAAGTTCGTGCCGGAGCGCTTCACGAAGCAGTATATGAACTGGATGGAAAATATCCGCGACTGGTGCATCAGCCGTCAGCTGTGGTGGGGACACCGCATTCCGGTGTGGTACTGCGACGACTGCGGCGCGATGACCGTCAGCCGCGAAGACCCGAATTGCTGCTGCAAGTGCGGTTCTGCGCACATTAAGCAGGATGAGGACGTGCTGGATACTTGGTTCTCGTCTGCCCTGTGGCCGTTCTCCACGCTCGGCTGGCCGGACAACACCGAGGATTTGAAGTACTTCTATCCCACGAACCTGCTCGTGACGGGCTATGATATTATTACCTTCTGGGTTAGCCGCATGATTACGATGGGCTTGGAGGAAATGCAGGTTCCGCCCTTCCAGACGGTGCTGATTCACGGCCTGGTGCGCGACGAACTGGGGCGCAAGATGTCCAAGTCGCTGGGCAACGGCGTTGATCCGCTGGAAGTCATCGACCAGTACGGCGCGGACGCGCTGCGCTTCTCACTGGTGATGGGCGTGAGCGCGGGCAACGACACCCGCTATATCCCGGCGCGCGTGGAATCCGCCCGCAATTTCGCCAACAAGATTTGGAACGCCAGCCGCTTCGTGCTGATGAACGTGACGGAGAAAGCACCGCTGGACACCGCGCATCTGACCGCGGCGGATCAGTGGATTCTGTCCCGCTTCCAGGACGCGACGCGCGCGATTTCTTCCAATATGGAGGAGGGCGAGTTCGGTCTGGCGGCGGATCGCATCTATGATTTCGCGTGGAGCGAGTTCTGCGACTGGTACATCGAGCTTGCGAAGAGCCGCTTAAATGGCGACGATCCGGCGGCAAAGAAAGCCGTGCAGGGCGTGCTGCTCTATGTGCTGGAAGGGCTGCTGAAGCTGCTGCACCCGTTCATGCCGTTCCTGACCGAGCAGGTGTACAAGTTCCTGCCGGGCAGCGAGGGATTCCTGATGCTCAAATCGTGGCCGGAAGTGAAGCCGGAGCTGGACTTCCCGGACGAGGAAGCGAAGATGGAGGGCGTGATGGAGGTCATCCGCACCATCCGCAACCTGCGCGCGGAAATGAATGTCGCCGCGGGCAAGCGCACGCACCTGATGCTGCTTCCCGCGGATGGCTGGGCGGAGACGCTTGCGCACGCCGGGCAGTATTTCCAGCGCCTGGCAGGCGCAAGCGAAACGGCAATCATTGAAAGCAGCGCCGCCGTGACGGAAAAGACCGTTTCCGCCGTGACGAAGGCGTGCACGCTGTACATCCCGCTGGGCGATTTGGTGGACTTCGAGAAGGAAATCGCGCGCCTGAGCAAGGAGCTTGACAACCTGCACAAGGAAATCGCCCGCGCCGAGGGCAAGCTGAACAATCCGGGCTTTGTGAGCAAGGCGCCCGCCGCGCTGGTGGAGCAGGAGAAGGGCAAGCTGGCGCTGAATCAGCAGAAGGCGGAGCAGGTCGAAAAGCGCATTGCGGAACTCAAGGAATCTATGTAATTTGGTAGGATTTTTCTGGGGGGACTGCGTTGATGGCAGTCTCCCTTTTCTTTGATGATGTGCGATTTCTGCATCATTTGCGCTGCCACGCAGGGGGATTTCGCGTCTGCGGACGCGACGAGGGGGCAACGAAAACAGACGAATGTCTGCGATCGCCCCCTCGACCCCTTCGGGTGCACACTCCTGTTACTTGGATTTTGTCGGAAGTTTTTATTTTGGTTGCTCTTTTACCGCCCAATCATGCAGAAGCGCCCAACCCGGCAATCAACCGCCGCTCTTTCCCTCAATAAACATGAGCGGCGGGGGGAGTCCAGAGGGGGCTGAAATCCCCGCTCTTTACCTTTTCAGCCCCCTCTGGGCGCTCTTTGGTTACTTTCTGGCGCGCCAGAAAGTAACAACTTCGCGTCCGCAGACGCGACGGGAGCAGCAAAAAAACAAGTTTGTTTTCAGCATCACCTGCGGCACAAAAGCCGCAACATTCGCGCGCATTGGAAAGGAGCATTCCGATGATGAAGAAGTACATTGCCTGCCTGCTTGCAGCTATCCTTCTGCTGACGATGCTGCCCGCATCCGCATCGGCGGAGGGCGGAATGCAGGCGTGCCACCGCGTGACGGCGAAGTATACCGATTCCAAGCAGAGCAACAAGAGCGGCATCCGGCTGTGGTCGGTCAAAACCGCATTGACGAGCGTCGATGACGAAATCAATGGGCTGGCGCAGGCGTATGCGGACAAAATCGCCCCGACGCTCCAAGCAGGGAAAGCGAACGGCGATAAGAATAGCCGGCTGGACGTCGAAATCCGCCATAGCAAAACGGGGCTGACGTGGATGAGCTTCCTCGTGCAGGCGCGCACGACCTACCACCGCGACCTGATTGCGCAGGAGTTCACCAGCCGCACGTTCGACATGACGACCGGCGAAAGAATCCTGCTGACGGACATTTTCCCCGAAGGCAGCGAGGGCTGGACGATGCTGCGCGAGAAGCTCGAAGCCCAAATCAACTACTATTTCCCGGATGAAACGCCTGACCCGGATGCCGTTGCGCAGGTGTTGTCGGACGAGGGGCTGCGGAATCTCGACTTCACGCTGCACGGCATGTCGCTGGTCATTCACCTCTCGGCGGACGCGTTCTATCCGGAGCATCACACGCTGATTGAGACGACGCTGTTCTACCCCGACATCCGAGAGTACATGACCGAAAAGGCGCAAATCGAGACGGACAATCTTTCCTATTATAAGACCGTCGCGCTGACGTTTGACGACGGCCCGACGCGCACCAACTCCACCAAAGTCCTCAACAGCCTGATGGAGGTCGGCGCGCCCGCGACTTTCTTCATGATTGGCAAAAACATGAAGCCCTACGCCGATTTGGTGCAGCGCGCGCACGACGAGGGTCACGCCGTCGCCAGCCACAACTGGACGCACGGCGACGCGCGGAAAATCAGCGCCGCTGCCCTCCGCGCTATGCCGGAGAAGGTCAACAAGGCGTTGATTTCCATCATCGGCATCCCGACGCGCTATGACCGCGTGCCCTATGGCGTGTATCCGGCGATGATCAAGGCGAAAGTCGGCTGGTCGTACATCCAGTGGTCGGTGGATACCTACGACTGGCGCGGGCGCAGTACGTCGCTGATTATGAGCAAGACGAAGAAGCAGTTCACCGACGGCGATATTGTGCTGATGCACGACATCAAGGACAACACGCCAAAGACCGCGAAAGTGATGGCGGAATGGCTCTACGAGCAGGGGTACATTCTGCTGACGGTGGATGAGCTGTTCGCCAAGGACGGCGTGACGCTGGAGCCGGACACAGTGTATTTCCGCTGCGACGACGGCGTGACGACGATTAAGAAGTAACGGAGGGTGCAAGGGATGAAGCGAATCGCTGCACTGCTGACGGTGCTGTGCCTTCTGCTGGCGCAGGCGCTGGCAGAAACGACCATCGACCCGAAGGAAGCGCGAAACATTTCCCTGACGGAAGCGGGGACGAACGAAACGCCCGACGGCATCAGCCCGACGACCGGGCGGACGCTGAGCAAGCTCTATGTACCGGAGGGGTACGCGGGGCTGGCGGCGACAGGGCGCTATCTGCCCATGCTGGTGCAAATCGGCAATGACGGCGGCGGCGTGGGCAACCGCGCGCCGTGGGGCGTGGCGTGTGCGGATATCCTCTACGAAACGCCGCTGACAAGGAGCCATGAAACGCGCATCACCGCCGTTTTTTCCGATATGATCCCGGATTCGGTCGGCTTCGTGCGCTCGGCGCGCATCGGGCATGTGTGGCTGAGCGAGGAGTGGGGCGGCGGCTTCCTGTTCTACGGTCAGCAGGAGGTGGAAGGGAGCGACGTGAAGGCGGAAATCAAGCGGCTCGGCGCGGACTTGAAGAGCGTTGCCTTCAGCGGCATTGCAGGCGGCACGAACTTCAAGCGCTACTTTACCAGCCGCGCGGGCGCGAAATCCCCTTATGATGTGGATGCAAACGTCGCCGCGATGAGCCGCCTCGTGCCGGAAGACCACGTCGCGCCGAACCACGCCTTCCGATTCACCGACGATGCGCCCGACGGCGACAGCGCCACCCGCGTCTACATCAAATGGGGGGACAGCGCGAAGCTCTACAACTCGCGCCTTGTCTACCGTAAGGAGTGGAACGGCTACCTGCGCTACATGGGCACGAGCAAGACGAACTGGTACGCCGACCGTGATTCGGACGACAGCGCCATTGCCTTCCAGAACGTGATTGTGCAGTTCACGCGCGTGGACTACAACCACAACAACAAGAATGAGCCGATTATGCACGTCATCGGCGAAAACGGCGAAGCGGCGGAGGGCAATGCGGATTTCTTCCTGGGCGGCAAGCATATTTCCGGCTATTGGAAGCGCGACGGCATGACCTCCCGCACGGTCTACTACGATGCAAGCGGCGAGGAAATCGCCCTCCTGCGCGGACGCACGCTGATTGTCATTTTCCCCGATGACGCGGCGTCGAAACGCTCGGTGTCTTACGAGTGAGCAAATGCATATCCCGCAGGGCGGGAGAAATTGTGCCGCGCCAAAACAATTGGAAACGGCATAAAAAGCTGTCATTTTTTTCTCCGGGCATTGCGTCCCGGAGTTTTTTGTTGCCGAAAAAAATAGGAAAATGATAGCCAAATATGGAAAAAACACTTGACAATCCTTGCCGAAAATCGCTATAATTAAACAGGTAAATTCATACGATTTCTGAATCAACATGAGCCATCAGCCTGCACGTTTTTCCCTTTGACGTCCGCGCATTCCACTTCGCGGCAGCCAGATGAAAAAATCCGCAGCGTATTTTGGCTTGTTTACATTCGGAAATCGCATCAGGTTGAGGGAGTGGAATTGGAAAATGGAAAGCGGTGCAAACACAAAGGAAGTACTGACCCCGAAAAACGTCTATCGCTTTTTGACGGATAATCTGCCGGGGCTGTATCCGCATGGGATGATTCCCGCGGCGGAGCGCAAGGGATTGACGCTGGTGAAGTTCTGGGCGCAGGTGCTCGACGGAATCATTCCGCCGGAATGGCACGCGTCGCTCTTTGGAGGCACGCAGCGCTCGCGGCGGCTGAGCGACATGATGAACCGCACGGGCGTGCAGCCGCTTCCGCCCAAATTGCAGCAGGAGATGAACGCACTGCTGTCCGGGGAGACGCTGATTCGCCTGAGCCAGCAGGTGCAGGACTTCCTGCGCAGCGCGCACTATGACCCGGATGCCCTCACGCGCGCCCTGCCCGACTTCGTGTGCATGATGATGGAAAACGAGGAGTGCATGAAGCCGGAGCACGAGCAGGTGTTTGAGAACCTGCAGAAATCGCGGGAGACGCTGCCGCGCACGTTTGTGGACATGCTGACGCTCTCGTGGCTGGTGCTGCTGGCGTTCTACGGGCCGGAAATGGGCAGCCGCGAGCTGCTGGACTTCTGCCAGGCGCAGGAGCATTCGGCGCAGGCACTGTATCTGCTTTCGTCGCACGTCACGTTCGGGCGGCGCGTGCCGCTGTCGATGACAGGGCGCAACTGCGAATTGTGCCGTCAGGGGCTATCAAAGGATGAATACGTCATGGATGCGGCTTCGTGCCTGCCGCAATTGACGGACGCGATTCGGCAGGGCGGCAAAATCGCCGTGACGGGCATGGGCGGCATCGGCAAAACGGAAATGACCCGTCAAGCGCTGGCGGTGCTGGCGAAGGAAGAGCTGTTCAGCCGCATGGCGTGGGTGCAGTACGAAAACAGCCTTGCATCCAGCCTGCGCATGGCGTTTGACGGCTTGGACGGCGTGGCGGAGGAGAACGTGCTCTCAACAGTGCGCGAGAAGCTGGAAGCGCCCTATCAGGGGCGGACGCTGCTGCTGATTGACAGCGTCGATATGCCGCCCGAAGCGGACGAGGGGCTGCGCGAGATTGAGCATTGGGGCTGCGATGTGCTGGTGACGACGCGCTTCCCGCTGGGCGCGGGCTTCCGGAATATCGCCGTGCCGCTGCTGTCGGAGGAATCCAGCCGGGCGCTGTTTGTCCAGCACGACCCGTACTTGAAAGGCATGGGCAGCGAGGAAACGGAGGCGCTGCATCAGGTGCTTTCGCGCGTGGCGGGGCATCCGCTGGCAATCATCCTGCTGGCGCATCTGGCGAAGATGAAGCGCTGGACGATGGCGCAGCTGCTGGAAGAGCTTGACCGCATCAGCCCGGAGGGACTGCGGCTGGCGGGCGGCAAATTCAGCGCGATTGCGCAGAGAATCGCCCAGATGGTGTCCACCGACGCGCTGACCGACCGCGAAAGGCAGGTGCTGGCGGTTTTCGCCACGTTTCCGGCGTGGACAATCCCGGTGCGGGACGCGTTGACCCTCCTGCGCGACTTCGGCACGGAGGATGAGCTGCTGTCCGCGCTCGAAACCGCGGCGGATTACGGCCTGCTTGCGTCGAACTGGCGCGGATACGCCATGCACCCCGTGCTGGCGGAGAGCTTCCGGCCGCTGCTGCCGCCGATGGAGAAAGTGCCGAGGCTGGCGGAGGTGTTCAAGGAGTGCAGGGCCTGCTGGGAGGCGGAGGATGTGCGGATGATGTCCGTGATGCCGCTGGCACTGTGCACCATTTCAGAATTTGCCGATGCGCCCGTGGAAATGATGAGCGGCGTGATTGCGGCGATTTTTTACGTCCGGTATGACAGCTGCGAAAAAATTCCTGCCGTGCGGCTGAAACAGTGGCGGCTGAAGAAAAAAGATGAATGCGAAAAGACGCAGCGCGGGCGCTTCCTGAGTGGATGCTTGGGCTTGGCGCTGGATGAGATTATTGGCGGCGATCTGGAGCAAGACCGCACGGAAATGGTGGAGAACCTTGCAGCAAGCCGCGAGGGGGACGTGAAGCTTCTGCTGATGCTCGGCGGCTCTGCTGGGTCGGAGATGGGGCAGAAAAACTTCAGCAAATTTATTGCCAGAATTGGCGAGCTGATTCCGCCGAATCACCCCGATGCAGCGAGGATGCGCATGGAAAAAACCGTGCTTGCGATAATGAATATGGACAGCTTTTCGCCCGAAGAGCTGGAGGCTGCCATTTCCTACGGTGCGAAAGCACTGGATGACCCAAAGCACGTGGGGGGAGCGGCGACAGCGCTTTCATTTCTGCTTTATCAAATGGGAGTGATAGGCATACCCGAAGAAAGAATCAAAGCACTGGCAGAACTGGTGGAAGAAAAAACGAAGGATGTGGACGAACTGCCGAATTCCTTCTATATGGGGATGGAGAACGTTTTTCATAATTTGCGGGAATACGACAAGGCGCTTTCCTATTCTCAGCGTGCGCTTGATGCGATTGAATTGACCCAAAAGGACACAGGGATGTATTTTACGATGCTGCACAATCATTTGCAGCTGAGGAAAGAAATGGGACAGCTGATGGAAGTGCAGGATGTCATCATTGAAGCACTTGCCAAAGTGAAAAAACTTTTTGGCGAGAACAATGTGCTGTGCTGCAGCTATAAAGCAGCGTACATCTCCGTTTTGATGGAGCGGCGAGAAAACGAAAAAGCGGATGAAGAAATACAGAAGCTGATACCGATTCTGCGTGAGCTGGAAGGGGAAATCGGCGCAAAAGACATTGAAATGATGCGCATTCGCACGCTTGCGCAGATGGGACGCGAGGAAGAAGCGCTCGAACTGGGCGAACAGATACGTGCGTTCATCCACCAAGTCGGCGGCGAAGATGGGATGATGATGAAATACCTCGAAAGAGGCATCAATAACGTAAAAACAGGGGTTTATCGCCCCAAAACGTAATATTCGCAAGACAACGGTTGCAAGTTCGGCTGCAATGAATGTAACCTGCTTGACAATCCCCATTGTCGCCGTATAATGGAAAGTGGAATCCTGCATTCGGATAACCATTTTCTATTATACGGCATTTTTTGCTGCCGGACGCAAAAGAAAGGAAATGCACATGACGCTCAAGGAATTTTACGCTGCTGTCGGCGGCGATTATGACGCAACCCTGAACAGAATCCCCAAGGAGTCGATGGTGCTGCGCTTTGTGAAGAAGTATGCCGACGACAAAACCTACGCCCAGCTGACCGAAGCGGTGAACGCGCAGGACTGGGAAACGGCGTTCCGCGCGTCGCACACGCTCAAGGGCGTGGCGCAGAACCTCGGCTTTGACGGCCTGTACCGCGCCGCGTTCGCGCTGACGGAAGAGATGCGCGGGGGCAAGCCGCTGACGGATACTGCCCTCTACGATGCCGTGACGCAGCAGCAGCAGATTGTGCTGGACGCCGTGCGGCAGCTGGCATAAGGACAAGAATATGCGTGAACAGAAATGGAATCTTGGTCGGTTCATCGGGAGGAGCAGTGCGCTGCTTCTCCTGTTTGCGCTGCTCTTCCTGCCGTCGGCACGGGCGGAGGAAGGGGAGAATCTGCCGGAAATAATCATCGGCAGCGACGAATATCAGCCGTACAGCTACTACAACGTGGATGGCTCGCCGCAGGGCGTGGATGTTGAAATGGCGCGCGAGGCCTTCCGGCGCATGGGCTATGAGCCTGTCTTCCGCCATGTGGCGTGGGAGGATAAGGACGAAGCGCTGGCAGACGGCACGGTGGACTGCCTGTGGAGCGGGTTCATGATGAACGGCTGCGAGGACAAGTACACATGGGCGCGACTCAACCTGTTCAGCCGTTTGATGGCGGTGGTGCGCGCGGACAGCGCCTATGCGGATTTGGCTGATTTGGCGGGCTGCCGCGCGGCGGTGCAGGTGACGAGCTGGGCGGAATACCTGCTGATTCGGCAGGATCAGCCGGGCATCCCGAAGGTCAAGGCGGTGTACAGCTTCTCGTCGATGGAGGAGGTGTTCGCCGTTATGCGCAAGGGCTATGCGGACGTGATTGTCGGGCATGAGTGCGTGCTGAACATCTTCCTTGCGGAGAATGAAGGACGCTACCGAATGCTGGAAACCCCGCTGGGCACGGCGGAACTCGGCGTTGCGTTCCAGAAGGGTGCGCACGAGGAGCTGGCGCGGCAGCTGGAGCAGACGCTGACCGAAATGGCGGCGGACGGCACGGTGGCGAAGATCCTGACGGCATACGGCATCAGCGGCATCGTCCGCATGGGAGGAAGCGAAAGCAAATGAAACGGAAAACCTCTCATAAGCGGCACGGCTTCATCAGCATGTTCTGGATGCCGCTGACGCTGTATCTGGTAATGCTTGTCACATCCTTTGTTGTGCTGACGTGGCACGATACGCGCAATGTCTGGGAGGCAATGGATGAAACGCTTGACTTTGCGGTGGCGCGGCTTGAACAGTATTCCAACGTCATGTCGAACGACCGCGCCATGAGCGAAATCCGCCTGCTGGACAAAACGGCGGAACTTATAGCACTTCTCACAAAAGCGGTCACCCCTTTACAGCAGGTGTATAATAGGCATAGGAGATGATAGAAATGCTGCACAAT
>ERZ773237.1489-NODE-1489-length-19274-cov-2.584005_pt1 | contig 19274 bp, 9 predicted proteins | sample MGYA00580990_ERZ773237 | MGnify/ENA primary metagenome ERZ773237 (study PRJEB29015, sample SAMEA2737749) | human gut metagenome | biome: human gut; feature: human-associated habitat; material: faeces | place: China | collected 2012 ...
AATATAGACCGGATACCGAAAGAAAGAAAATCTATGAAATACTTTATAGAAAATACCTTCAATTGGCGGAAATAGCCAAATAGTCCCCTTTAGTTTTAATCAGAAAAAATATCTAACATGAAAAATCTCTTAGTCTTAGGAACTATTGTTCTTATCTCACTCAGTTCTTGCCGTAATGAAAGGCAAAATGAACCACAGATCAGTGAATACAGCAAAGAATACAAGGGAGAATTCCTAAATCGTATTGCATTCCCCATCGGAGGAATGGGTGCGGGTATGTTTTGTCTGGAAGGCACTGGCGCCATTTCTAATATGTCAGTCAGACATCAGCCCAACATTTTTAATGAACCTTGTATGTTTGCTGCCATACACGTGAAAGGATACGATAAAGGCTCTAAAGTTTTAGAAGGACCTGTGCCTGACCGTAAAAAATTTGGTGGCCCGGAATCAGCTCTGGGAGGACCTTTAACCTCCTGGGGGCTACCTCGATTTGAAGATGCAATTTTCAGTTCACGTTTCCCATTTGCATCCATTCGCTTATCGGACAAAGATATTCCCCTGAATGTTGAATTAAAAGGATGGAGCCCGTTTATCCCTACTGATCAGGACAATTCCAGCTTACCAGTCGGAGCCCTCGAATATGTTTTTACCAATACATCAGATCAAGATGTGGAAGCTATCTTTTCATATAACACCCGCAACTTTATGGCAATGCATGGAGCCCCCCGCACAATTCGTGCCATGAAGAATGGTTTTATCTTATCACAGAATGCTTCAGATAATGAAAAACACCTGAAAGGTGACTTTGCCATATATACCAATACAGATGCAACAAAAGTAAATTACTGCTGGTTTCGTGGCGGATGGTGGGACCCTCTGACGATGGCCTGGAATGCTATTGCTGATGGAAAGATTGTAGAAAATGCTCCTGTAAAAGAAGAAGCCCCCGGAGCTTCATTATACGTACCTTTCAAAGTAAAAGCCGGAGAAACTTATTCAGTTCGTCTGCAAATGGCATGGTATGTCCCCGATAGCAATATGCGTATTGGTGCCGACGCTGTTTCCGAAGATGATAAATCTTCAGAGTGCCCTATCGTGGAAAAAGTGGAAACTCCACAATATTATCGTCCCTGGTATAGTAGTCGTTTCGCCGATATTAATGAAGTTTCAGAATATTGGCTATCGAAATATGATGAGCTTAAACAGAAAACTGAACTATTTACAAATACTTTTTATAATACTACTTTACCGGCAGAGGTTATTGATGCTGTAAGTTCTAACCTTTCCATCCTCAAATCGCCAACTGTAATGCGCCAACATGATGGCCGTCTATGGAATTTCGAAGGATGTGGTGACACATGGGGCTCATGCCATGGTTCCTGCACACATGTATGGAATTATGCACAAGCCATTCCGCACCTTTTCCCGGCAATGGAGAGAACTCTGCGTGAAAGCGAATTCTTTATAAGTCAGAATAAAGAAGGACACCAGATGTTCAGAACCAATATTCCTATCCGCGCTGTGAAACATGATTTCCATGCAGCAGCAGATGGACAATTAGGCGGGATTATCAAAATCTACCGCGATTGGAGAATCAGTGGAAATACAGATTGGCTACGTATGATGTATCCTCAGGTAAAAAATAGTCTTGATTATTGCATTAACACCTGGGATCCACGACGCACAGGTGCATTAGAGGAGCCTCATCATAATACATATGATATTGAATTCTGGGGAGCCGACGGCATGTGCACCAGCTTTTATGCAGCAGCCCTGCAAAGCTTTATACAGTTAGGTAAAGCCTTAAATGAAAACGTTTCCGAATATGAATCATTGCTTGCAAAAAGTAAAGATTATATGGAAACGAAATTATATGACGGAGAATATTTCATCCAGAATATACAATGGGAGAATCTGGAATCACCAGACCCGATAGCTATAGCCGAAAAGAACTGGAACAGCGATTATTCGGAAGAAGCACGTGCTATACTTATAAAAGAAGGCCCTAAATATCAATATGGTAAAGGATGCTTGTCAGATGGTATTATTGGTTGTTGGATGTCTCTGGTAGCAGGTTTAGATGAGCCTATTGATAAATCCAAAGTAAAAAGTCACCTGAATTCTATTTATAAATATAACCTCCGTAAAGATTTAAGTGATCATGCAAATCCTCAACGCCCTACTTATGGGCTTGGCAAAGATGGAGGAGTTTTATTATGCACTTGGCCTAAAGGAGGCAAATTGAGTCTTCCGTTTGTCTACAGTGATGAAGTATGGACAGGAATCGAATACCAGGTTGCTTCTCACTTGATTTTTGAAGGTGAAGTTGAAAAAGGCCTTGATATTGTACGTACAGTACGCGAACGCTATGATGGAAAAGTACGAAATCCTTTTAATGAATATGAATGTGGAGGTTGGTATGCACGTGCACTATCAAGCTACAGTCTACTTCAGGCCTTAACAGGGCTTCGCTACGATGCAGTAGACCATACTTTATATATAGACTCTAAAATAGGTAACAGTTTTAAAACTTTTTTATCCACAAATACTGGATTTGGGACAGTTGAAATGCAACAGGGAAAACCCATTATTAATGTTGTTTATGGTAGTCTTGATATTCAATCTTGTGTTGTTTCCGGCAACAAAACTGATTTCAAATATCAGACAAATTAAAGCAGATAGGTATTAAAAAAATAAGGTAATATAGATTGTTTTCAATTATTTCTAATTACAAAACAAAAGATTATGAAGCAAATTAAATTATTAACTCTTTCATGTTTGATGTCTTTATCTTTACCTTCTTTTTCTCAATATTCACCTGACCACAAAGTATCTCTGGATAAAGGTGATATAAAGTCATTCATTGGAGACAAAGAAACAAAAGGTGAAAGAAAAGTATACAAAGGAGATGAACTTACAACCATCGGCATGCCGGTCGGAGGTATTTGTGCCGGACAGTTATATGTCCGTGGCGATGGAACATTAGCCAACTGGTGGATTGCCAATAATGCTTATAACACAGGTTATGGAATAGACTGGCTATTGAATTTTGACACTCCGTTAGGTCCTTGGAAAGTCTGTTATCAAACTTTTGAACCGGCAAGCTACATCGATCAGGGATTCAAAATAACAGTAGACGATGGCAATAAAACAGTAACGAAAGAACTAAATAAAAAAGACTTTGACGACATTGCCTTTATAGGTGAATACCCGATTGCTTTTATTGAGTACGGACAAAAAAATGAAAATCTGCCCGTTAAAGTATCCGCAGAAGTCTATTCACCATTTGTTCCACTGGACGCTAAAAAATCTGCTACCCCAGCAACAATCATGAAATATACAGTAAAAAACACGTCGGATAAAAAGATTACAGCCAGTTTGGAAGGTTGGATGCAAAACCTGGTATGCATTGATTTAAAAGGACGTGCGGACGGGATGTTACAAAATAAAGTGATTGACAACAATGGCTGGAAATCCGTTTACATGGATATGAGAGTAGATAACCTGCCAACCAAAGCAGTTGATAAAAGCCGTAAATATGAAGTTTTTGAAAATTTTGAAAGCGGAACTTATAATCGGTGGAAAGTAGAAGGAACAGCTTTTGGAAGAAAGCCTTCTCCCGGAGAACAGTGTAACCAAAATCCTTTTGGCGGTGATTATGGCAACTACTTAGCCAATTCATATACAAATTATGATAAGCCTGTTGGCAAATTGACATCCAAACCATTTGCCATCAAATATAAATTCATTTCCTTCAATATCGCAGGTGGTTCTCATCCGGGAAAAACTTGCATCAATTTAGTGATCGATGGCAAGGTGGTGATGTCTGCAACCGGTAATAACAATGAAGATTTCCTGCCACGCAATTGGGACGTATCAAAATATAAAGGGAAAAAAGCTTATCTGGAAATTGTAGACAGTGTGGAAGGTGATTGGGGACACATTAGCGTAGACAATATAGAGTTCTCCAATTCGCCTGTAGATGCTCCTGCAACGACTATCGACAAATCACACGCATACTTTGGAAATCTTGCTTTATCTGTCTTCGATAATAACGCAACAGGTACAGCCGACCATTCAAAAAATAACGTGGAATATGCAGAAACGGAACTTGGTAATAAAATAAATGGAGCGTTAACCTCATCCATGACTTTACAACCCGGAGAATCTAAGGAAGTAACATTTGTGCTTTCATGGTATTTCCCAAACCGCCCATTAAGTTACAAAGGTTCTGAATGGAATAAGCCATTACCTCCCAATAGCCCGGCTATCGGAAATATGTATTCCAATTGGTATAACTCTTCTTTGGATGTTGCCCAACAATTGCATGAGAACTATGCAGAATTAGCAAAGGAAACGCATACTTTCCACAATACTTACTACAATCAGACTACCTTACCTTACTGGTTAGTACAACGTGTAATGATGCCTATTTCTACATTAGCAACCGAAACCTGCCAATGGTGGGCTACTGACAAATTCTGGGCATGGGAAGGCGTAGGCTCCTGCGAAGGAACTTGCACACATGTTTGGGGATATGCTCAATCAATGGCTGCCTTATTTCCGGAACTGGAACGCAATCTGCGTGAGAAAACGGACTATAGTGTTTCCCTCAGAGAAGATGGAGCCATCCTATCACGTAATGGCGAACACGGTGTTTTGATTGATGGCCACGCGAGTGTAATTCTACGCATGTATCGTGAACATCTGATGTCCAAGAATAATTTCTTCCTTTCAAGAAACTGGGATAAGATAAAACGTTCCCTGCAATACATTATAAATGAGGATGGCAATGAAGATGGTCTGATCGTTAAAACTCAGCCGAATACATACGACATTTCATTTAACGGTGCCAATACTTATGTAGGAGCACTTTATTTAGCTGCATTGAGAGCCGGTGAAAAGATGGCTTACATTATGAAAGATACCGTAGCTGCCAATTATTACAAGAAAATATATACGGCAGGTAGCGAAAACACCATGGATCGCCTGTGGAACGGTGAGTATTTCTATCAAGATGTAGATGAAAAAGAATATCCTAAATACCAATACGGCAAAGGTTGCTTAAGTGACCAGCTTTTCGGCCAGACATGGGCTTCTCTCTATCGTTTAGGAGATATCTATCCTACAGATGCCATCAATAAAGCATTGCGTTCTATCTGGAAATTCAATTGGACGAATGATGTGAAAGCTCAAAGCGAAGCTCATCTTCCTGAAAGATATTATGCCCATGCCGGAGAACCCGGATTATTCATATGTACATGGCCTTACAGTAAACATCCGGGTGAAGATGGTGTAAGATATCGTGATGAAGTCTGGACGGGTATTGAATATCAAGTTGCAACTGAAATGATAAAACGTGATATGATTGACGAAGGCTTAGCCATAGTCAAAGCTATTCATTCACGTTACGATGGTAAGAAACACAATCCGTGGAATGAAATAGAATGTGGTGACCATTATGCCCGGGCTATGGCATCTTACGGAATACTACAGGCAGTACAGGGTTATTGGTATGACGGGCCTAAAGGCATTATGGGATTTGATCCGAAACTCAGGAAAGATGATTTTACCGGATTCTTTAATGCAGCTGAAGGATGGGGAAATATCTCACAAACCCGCAAAAACAATAAACAAGTTAATTGTGTGGAAGTGAAATTTGGCCGTTTGTATCTTGATAAGTTACAAGTCAATTTACCGGCAGGAACAGGCATCAATAATATAAAAGCTTCATTAAACAATCAGGATATTGCTGTCAGTGCTGCAAATACAAATGGTTATACTGAAATATCATTAAATGGTTTGCAGATGCGTTTGGGAGACAAATTGCAGATAACCTTTGAGTAAAAACAATACATGTTTCCAAAGTGGTGTGTTGCATGGACTTCAAAATACATGCCATTTTGGAGCATATTACCTCAAAATACAATAAACATTTTTTCTTTTTTGTTACATTAAATCAATTAATTATGAAATCAGCATGTAAAAACAGATGCTTAGCAACAATTTTGCTTGCAATTTGCTTGATAGTGGGAGCTCCGCTATGGGCACAACAAAAGGTAGTACATGGCGTAGTTGAAGATTTAGAAGGTAATCCTATGCCTGGTGTTTCAGTAACGGTAGAAGGAACCACTATCGGGACTATTACAGATGTGGATGGTAAGTATGAAATTACAACTCAGGATGGAAAAAAATTAGTTTTCTCCTTTGTTGGAATGAAATCTGAAAAAGTAGAAGTCGGAAAGAAGTCTGTCATTAACATCAGACTGAAAGAAGATGCTGTAATGCTTCAGGAAGTAGTAGCCATCGGTTATGGTACAAAGACCAGGGCTACCACTACCGGTGCGGTAGATCTGGTAAACTCTGATAAATTAATGAACAGACCGGTGACGAATACGGCCGAACTTTTGCAAGGTGTGGTTCCCGGTATGGAAATCAGAAGAACGAATCAGGGTAAAGTAGGTGAAGAAGGTTATTCCATTCAGGTCAGAGGCGTTACATCGCGTTCGGATCCAGGAATCCTGGTAGTAGTAGATGGTATTCCGTATAAAGACAATAATGCAGATGCTCTGAATAAGATTAATCCGCAGGATATTGAGAATATCACTATCCTGAAAGATGCACAGGCCGCCATTTATGGTGCTCGTGCAGCCGGCGGTGTTTTATTGGTCACCACTAAGAAAGGTAAATCCGAAAAGCCGACAATCAGTTATACCGGTAATTTCACTTTCAATGCTCCTGCCAGTGTACCGCAGAAAGTAAACGTTCTGCAGCACATCGAAATGATGGGTGAACTGTATGCCAATGATGGGATAACCAACCATTTCTTCACTCATCTACTTCCTTATGTAGAAACTGCCGATATCTATTCCAAGAATCCTCAGGTTGTAAAAGGTCCATTTGGTGATACTCCTGATTTAGTGTTAGGTTGGCATGACTGGTGGGACGAAATGTATGGAACAGCTTTTGACCATTCACACAACCTATCCATATCCGGAGGTTCGGAAAAATCCAATTACTATGCTTCTATAGGTTATCTTGATCAAGGTTCCATGTTCAACTATGGAGAACACAATAACAAGAAATATTGGGGACGCTTCAAATATGAATATAATGTGAATAAGTACATTAAACTCCGTTCCAACGTATATGTAGGTCGTAAGAAAGTAACAGAGCCTTATAACATCGATCATCTGGCATGGTTAACTTACTGGACCTGGAACTGCCAGCCTACCTATAATCCACAAGGAGAGTATTATGCTTCCGGTGGTTTCGGTAATCCGATTGCCTATGCACAGCACACAGGTAATAAATGGAAAACTTATTATTCTTATTACACACAGTTGGGCTTTGATATTACTCCTATCAAAAACTTAACCATTACAGGTGACATGTCATTGAATTATGATATCACTGATGAGAAGTATTATCGCAAAAGACACCAAACTTATCATTGGGATGGTTCTTTAAACTACGATGTAATAGATTACTGGGAAGGTGGAAAGACTAAAACGGAATCTCTTTACGGTAGAAATGAGCATATAGTTACATCTTTGCATGCCAACTATAATTTCAATATTACAAAAGCGCACAAGTTCAATATTTTAGCAGGATATTCCTATCAAGATTTCAACAACGAAGGATTCTCTGCTGCCAATTCACAATTTTTCACCGATATATTCAAATACAACTCACTGGCTTCCGGAGAAGCAGCCCGCCCCACGGTAGCTTCCAACAAGTCAAAAACTATGTTCATCTCCTACTTCGGTCGAATAAATTATAACTTGTTCGATAAATATCTTTTCACACTCACTGCTCGTGTCGATGGCTCAAACCGATTCGGTGAAAACAATCGATACGGAATATTCCCGTCGGGAGCATTCGCATGGCGTATCAAACAGGAAGACTTTTTAAAAGACGTCGACTTCCTCTCCGACTTAAAAATGAGAATAAGTTTAGGTCAGACGGGTAACAGTGAAATCGGGAATAACGCCTTTGAATACTATACGGCAGCATGGCAACAATATGTGTTTGGCAATTCAATTAACACCGGAACGGCAAAATCGCAAATCGCCAACCCAGATTTAAAATGGGAAACAACAACCGAATTTAACTTCGGTTTGGATTTCGGATTCTTCAACCAACGGTTAAGTGGTACATTCGAATATTTTAAAAAAGAAGTGAAAGACCTCTTGGGTTACCGCTCGCTAAAATCATTCATGGAAGTATCTACGGTAGCCGCCAACATCGGAAAAACTCAAAGTACCGGTATAGAAATCTCCTTGAAAAGCCGAAATTTTACAGGAGAATTCAAATGGGACACTGAACTTAATTTCACCCGATATGTAGACCGTTGGAAAGAGCGTAATCCCGAAGACGAACTAAGCCCTTGGCAAAAAGCGAATGATCCCATTCGAGCTCACTACGGATACCTATCTGACGGAGTTCTGGGTATAGACGAGACACCTCCCGCTTCCATGCCCAACCTGCTGCCCGGTGAATATAAAATAAAAGACGTAAACGGTTATCTCCGAGACGACTTCGGGAACCTTATACCCGATGAAAACGGAAACGTTCAATACACAGATGCCCCGGACGGGATTATCGATGAAGCGGATATCGTATTATTGGGAACATACGATCCGGGCTTCTCAATCGGATTTGGAAATACATTCGAATACAAAGGTTTCGATCTGAATATATTCTTTTACGGCATGTTCGACCGAATCGTCAACAACGCCACGCGTGGAAAATTCTCCATTCCCAATATTCGTTTTATTCTAAACGGACAAAACATGATGAAAGAAATATCCGAACGTTGGTCTAGTGAAAACCCACACAGCAAATATCCGTCTGGATTCGTAAGCCAATACCCGCAGCCATCTGATTATCTGTGGGAAGATGCTTGGTTCATACGTTGTAAAAATATCACTCTGGGTTATACACTTCCTCAAAAATGGATACGGAAAGTATTTTCCAGAGCCCGGATTTTTGCAGATGTTTCAAATCCCTTCGTAATTACACCTTACTCTGGCAATGACCCGGAAACCGATTTCAAAGCCGGTTACCCCAATCAACGTACCTATTCTTTTGGAGTGGACATAACCTTTTAATCCTATATGAATTATGAAAACTAAAAATATATTTTTCTCCTCGCTGTTTCTCATAGCAGCATATTCGTGTTCTTTGGAAAACGAAACTTATGATCAACTTGGCTCCGATAACGTGATGACTACCGAAAACGATGTCAAAGCTGCTGTCACCGGGATATACCACGAACTACGTGGCGGAGGCTGGGATCGCTATAATTGTGCATGGGGTTCTCTACTAACTATGCAAATCGGTTGTACCGATGAATGTGACTGCAACTGGGTATGGGACAAACAACTCGATTTTCTGTGGACTGCTGAAACAACCGATTTAGGGCAATTTTATACCGGACTAGTTCCCGCTGTTACCAAAGCGACCTCTCTGCTGGAACGCATGCGAAAAATATCTATATCCGCTCCAATAAAACGCAGATATATGGCCGAAGTCCGATGTCTCAGAGCTATGTGGGCATATGATCTATATGATCTCTACGGAACAGTACCATTAATTACCGATCCAGATATAGCCCTCGATCCTCAAAAAGCCCAATCTTATATGCCAGAACGGCCCTCGATAGAATGGTATGTCAACTTCATAGACACTGAATTAAAAGAAGCAGAAGAAAATTTGAAACCGGCCAGTCTGCTCGCGGCAAGCGAATACGGGAGAATGACCAAAGGTATCGCTCAAATGTATATGTTGAAACTCTATATGCATGAAGCCGGTCAAGAACGCCACTATCAAAACGACGAAGGCAAAGCTATGATGTGGTGGAATCGGGTAGATTCGATTACCGAAGTCATGATAAAAGACGGAGAATACTCCCTACAAAAAGATTACATGTCGATATGGTCTCCTTCGAATCAAAGGAACAGCGAAGTAATTTTCCCAATACCCAATTTCCCCGAAGGCGGCTTAGGAAACTGTTTCCTCGCACATGCATTACCCGCCGATTATGTATCGCAAAACGGAATAGCATTGACTAAATGGGGAGGTTTCCTTGTTCCGTGGGATTTTTACGACACCTATGATCCCAAAGACAAACGGAGAAATGCTTTGTTGGCGACCTATTGGAATGGAAAAAAGATGGTCGACCGCCGTACTGAATACACGGGTAAACCGGGTGCTGTTCCAATGAAATACCAAGAAAATCCTAGCACGACAGGGCAATGGGATGCCAGCGAATACGTAATAAACCGATATGCCGAAGTAATATTGGCCAGAGCCGAAGCTCTGAACGAAATATACGGTCCGACCCAAGAGGCCAAAGACCTCGTTCATGAAATACGGGAACGAGCATTCGATAATTACAAAGGCAGCAAATACGAAAAAGAGATAAATGATATAACCGATAAAGATGCATTCAGAGCACACCTATTAAAAGAAAGAGGTTGGGAGTTTTGTTGGGAAGGCATGCGTCGCCCCGATTTGATTCGTCATGGAGAACTAATATCCAATGCCATTGCTCGTGGCAAGCTTATGGCCGAACCCAAACACATTCTATATGCAATACCACAATCGGTAATTTATGAAAATCCAAATCTTAAAAATAACGAAGGTTTTTAGTTATGAACAAATTAAATTTTAAATATCTGTTTCCTAATTTATTCCTATTTTGTATCTGCATGAATCTTACAGCGTGCAGTGAAAAGAACAGTGGCGAAGACAATCTACAATCGGGAGATGAAATAATCTCGTTCGAACCCGACCTGAATACACTTATCCGCAATCCAGCATCGGGTTGGACTTTATACGACGATGCAAACGACTACGTCGCACAAGCGAATACCTATTGGAATCAACAGGGAGCCGCAGCAGAAAAATATGCTTCTATTTTCTATTGGCGTTCCCGATGGTCTGAGCTCGAACCAGAAGAAGGTAAATACGCATGGGAACATGACGAGAATTTCAAAGCGCTCATTCAAGGCGCCCTTGACCGAGGATTGAAATTGGCATTCAGAGTTTACATCGACGGACAAGACAATATTCATAACGGTACTCCCGACTTCGTAAGAGAGGCCGGAGCCAAAGGTTATGCAGTCCATAAGCTCTGGGACCCTGCAAATGAAAACAACAACTGGACTCCCTATGCCGACGACCCCGTCTTTCAGGAAAAATTCGGGAATTTTATCCGTGCTTTCGCCAAAGAATTCGACAATCCCGAACAAGTAGATTTTATCGACGCTTACAATTTAGGCTGGTGGGGCGAAGGGCATCACGTACAATATTTGAACAACAATAATAAATTCAAAGTGTATCAATGGATTACAGACCTATATGCCGAGAATTTCAAAAATGTTTTGCTTGTCGTGAACTTTGGAACAGAAATAGGATTCGAATATGAAAAACGATTGGCTATCGACAAACACGATTTTTTGACTCGCCGTGACGGAATCGGCAGTTATTGGTTCCAAGATGCAGAAGTCAATATCATCAACTCGCTTTTCCCACAAAAAGCATTCATAGCTGAAGGCTGCTATTGGGGAGGAAATTCCGACAGCTATCAACCGTGGAACACCGATCCGCTTTATGCCGACAAATTCAAATCATGGTCCGACTTTTATGCTCAGGCTTATAAAGACGCTATACGAGGACATGCCAATACACTCGATTTGAGAGAGGCTACCGAAACCAGAGGTTGGATAACCCACGCCAAAGATTTGGTAAAAGACTTCATTAGTAACGGTGGATACAGATTAACCCCTATCCAAATAGAATATCCAGTATCGGTACAAATGGGAAATACATTATCCATAAAGCATATATGGCGAAATAGTGGGGTAGGCGTATGTCCCAACAATAACAAAAGATGGAACTATAAATATAAAGTTTCATTTGCCCTACTCGATCCCGAAAGCCATGAAATAAAACAACGGATCACCGATGAAAACGCAGAACCGTCGGCATGAATAAAAGGAACCGATAAAACGTATAAAACCAGCGAATCTTTAACTGTCCCAGCCGGACAATACATATTGGCAGTTGCCATTACAGACGATACCCAAAATCAAAAACCGGGATTGAATCTTGCCGTAAAAAACGGGAAATTCATAAACGACTGGCTACAAATCGGTACTATACAAATCACTAAATAATTCATCAACCCTAAAAACACAATTACAATGAAAAAATCACTTTTTTATTTAGCAGCAGCACTACTCATTGCTACGACCTCATGTTCCGAAGACAACAATGACAATGCCCCCAAAGGGCAAGAGAGCAACATTACACTATACGCGCCCGACGATTTAGAAGAGTTTGATCTTTTGTACGAAAATCCCACACGAAAACTGAAATTCGAATGGGAAGGCGATAAAGAAGGAGCTACATACGCTCTTATATTCAGCCTCGATGAAGAGATGAACAACATCGAGAGAATTGATATCGGAACCGAAATGTACACATCTCTCACCCATCAAGACCTCGACGACTTACTCGGTAAACTGGGCGTAGGCGAATACAAAAGAGGTGAATTATATTGGGCGGTTGAAAGCGAAAACGAAGGAACCTTGTCCCGCAGCGAAATTCGCAGCATGAAATTGTTCCGTTTTTATAAACCTTTCATCGATCCTCGTGACAACGAAGAATATCGCGTATGTCGTGTTTTCGATCCCATATCCGAAGATTATGCCGTATGGTTGGCCGACAATTTAAGAGCGACGACCTATTCCGACGGAACTCCTCTTGGAGAAAATGATGTAAAATTCTATACTCCCCAAGAAGGAGAAGACGAATCTTGGACAAAAGTTTTCGGAGGGTATTACACATGGACCGCCACCATACGGGGCACTCGTGGAGCAGAAGAAGGTGAAAAAATTCAAGGTATAGCGCCCGAAGGTTGGCACATACCGACTAAAACTGAATGGGACTTCTTAATCAATGCTTGCGGTGACCCCACTATGCCCGCCACCATATTAAAAGAAAAAAGCTATTGGGATCCTAATGCCGGAGATGTCGGTATGAACTCTATCGGATTCAATATGGCTGGGACTGGATACATTTGGAGCATACCTGAAAACGATGTAATAGAAGCCTTTGCCAATACCTATTTCTGGACCTCGACAGCTCCCAAAGACGGAGATGTGTACCCGTGGAATCCCGATCCCGTAAACTTCCCCAATCAGGGAGTAACATACGGATTCACACTTAACGATTCAGGAGCCGCCCTTTATCCTTACGACAGGAACAGAGGATATAGTGTCCGCTGCGTATTAGATTAAACTATTGCTATACGTTATTGCCGGATCCTTCGGCAATAACGTATAACATACTTATCCTTAACCCCGATAACTGAATATCATGAACATCAAAACCTCAATTGCAATAGGGCTACTCATACTCCTACTTTGTTCTAATTGCACCAACGTCAACAAAACCAACCAACCGGAATCCACCGCAATATTAGCCGAACGCCCACCGATGGGTTGGAACAGCTGGATATGCTTTGGAACTTCTGTAACAGAAGACGAAGTTAAAGCCAATGCCGACTTCATGGCCGAAAATCTGAAAAAATACGGTTGGTAATACATTGTTATCGATGCCGGTTGGTATGCGCCCGGCATGGAGACTTTGGAGCAATATGAATCGGCAACGCCACATCAAATCATCGACAAATTCGGACGCCTCATCGTCGATGCGGAAAAATTCCCATCTGCAAAAAACGGAGAAGGGTTGAAACCTCTCGCCGATTATCTGCATAGCAGAGGCTTAAAATTAGGTATACACATCATGAGAGGCATTCCCATTCAAGCTGTCGAAGCTAATACGCCCATAAAAGGGACATCATATCGAGCACGAGACATTGTCAATACCGATTCTCGATGCAAATGGTATTTCGGATTTTATGGGATAGACATGAGTAAGCCCGGAGCTCAGGAATACTATGATTCGCTTTTCGAACTTTATGAATCATGGGGAATAGACTATGTAAAGGCCGACGATTTACTATCTCCCATTTATGCACACGACGAAATAGAAGCGATAACCAAAGCCGCAAGAAAAGGGAAAAGGCCCATCGTCCTGAGCCTTTCTCCTGGCCCTGCCCCTGTCGAGAACATAAAACATTTGCAAAGCGTAGCCCAACTATGGCGCATTTCCGAAGATTTCTGGGACAACTGGGAGGCCCTGAAAGAACAATTTCCACTTTGCCGGAAATGGCAAAAGTATATTTGTAAAGGGCACTGGCCCGACGCCGATATGCTCCCCATAGGCCCAATGGCACAAAGAGCCATGAGAGGAACTCCCCGAATGAGTAATTTTACACCAGACGAACAATACACAATGCTCACACTATGGGCCATGTTTAGATCCCCTCTGATGATTGGCTGTAATCTACCCGAAATAGACGATTTCACGCTAAACTTGATTACAAATAAAGAGGTACTTGACATTAATCAATATTCCAAAGGAAATAAAGAATTGTTCGATCGAAATGGAATAATCGCTTGGTATGCTCAAAGCGAAGACGAATTGACCCACTATATCGCCATATTTAACACTACCGATAAAGATATAGAATCTTACACCTTTCCACTACAAACCATAAATTATATCGGAGACGGTCACATCACCGATTTGTGGAAAAACGAATCAATGGAAATCAAAAATAACTCCGTCTCGTTTTCTGTTCCTGCGCATGGCGTAAAACTGATTAAACTAACTAAATAGTCTTGTAGGTATGAAATCATCACATTTTTATTATATAATACTATTCTCGTTTTTACTTGCCGCCTGTAAAGACGACGGGCCGGGTGAAAAAGAAAATTCGGACAACGACGTTCCCTCCGTAGCGACCAATACTTGGCTATTAAACAGTCTGGATAACATAGAAAATTATTCCAACTCGGATCCAGAAAACCGATACGATATAAATATGGTTCGTAACGAATACGAAAGTGTACAGCTCGTTATACAAACCGATAGTAAAAAAAGTCTGAAAATAGAACGTATCGGCAACAACGATGCCATTGAATTTCAATGTCGGAAACTGGAAGCTTTCAACGGGAAATACGATGTTCTGATTCCTTGCGATAACGAAATAGAACCCGACGACAAAGTAGTGCGAGCTTGGCTCACTTTTAAAGTCAGGTCCGAAGCCGAGGCTAAACGACATAAAGAAATCATACGATTCAAAACCGATGACAAAGAATATGCCGTAGCTATATCGATTAATGTCGTTAACGCCTCTTTGCCAGAAACTCCATCTATTGCCTCGGTATTCGGAATCAACCCTCAAAATTTCATATTCACCGGTCTATCGGAAGAACAAAAAATAGAAAAGCGCAAAGCAGCTTCGGATCTTTTATTGGAATATCGCATATCACCCTACTTTTCCACATGGCTGAGCGGAACGATGAAAACCGAATGTTTCTCCTCGCCATACGCATGGAATGACGATCGCACCTGGGAATACTTGGCAGACAAACGTTTTAGCCGTATTGCCTTGCCATCGCATGGGTTATCCGACGGTGAGTTAGAGATGATGCTGAATAAAGCTCGCGAAACCGGATTGCTAAACAAAGCATTTTTCTATGTATGGGACGAACCTACAAAGACCGATGAATATGAACAGATCAAAACTCTTTCGGATCGCATTCATCGATATGCACCGGAAGCCAAAGTGCTCACTACATTCTATTGCGGCCCTACCGACGGAGAACACAAAGACGATTTATTCGCCGTATTCGACATTCTAAATGGAGCGACATCTATTTATTGTACTGGCGTATGGGCGTTGCAGGATAATGAAAATCGCTCGGAGCAATGCAAAGCCAAATTAAAATCAGGACAAGAATGGTGGAGCTACGTGTGCATGTCCAACACTCCGGGGCTTGCCTCAAATTCTACCGCTATCGGTAACAGGGCGACCATGTGGCGTAATTATAAAGAACAAAATTCCGGATTCCTATATTGGGTCGTCAACGGATTCGCCAGCGTTTATCCCCTCAGACCTCGCCCTGAACTGCCCGAAGGAGACGGGATACTCATCTATCCCGGTGAATCGTTCGGCACAAACAAAATTTGTACCTCTGTCCGGTTGGAACGATGGCGCGATGGAGCCGAAGATTACGACATGCTGGTCTTGTACGAAAAAAAACTCGGACGATCGGCCGCCTTATCTCTTCTCAACAACGTCTATAAGAGTCCCTCGAACTACACAGATCAAAGCAAATACGCATTGGCTCTACGTAAAAATTTAATTGAAAACATCACAGAATAAATATTTCGATATGCAACATCACCTTTTCTATCGGCTTCTCATCATAAGCTGTACATTCTTTTTAATCTCTTGTCAACAAACAATCGAATGTTACCTTATACCTTCGACCGACAAAGCATCTGATTTTCATAAAGTTCAACCCCAAAATTCCGGCACGTTATTCCTCGCTAAAAATGAAGCGGAACATATCCAAATCGTTTTCAAAGGCTGTCCAGGAGAAACTTATAAAATACATCGAAACGGAAATGACGACAATTCTATCCGATATAGTTGTCGGCAAATCAAATCGGTATATGGATTCGACGATGCCTTAGTCCCCATAGATGGAGAACAAATTACTTTAAATGACTCTATCGCTAAACTATGGATTACATTCCGTACGGCCGAGTCGATCCGACCGGGGAAATACGAAGAACAAATTTCGATCGATGGTAACGGAAAACGGCAAAAAATAAAAATCGATCTGCAAGTGTACGACACGGCATTACCCTCGACACCTTCGTTACCAGCAGCATTCGGTATCATAGAAAAGAATCTCATCGACTCGACTTCGAAAGAACAAACTTTGCAAAACAAACTGGAATGGGCAGAATTATGCCTTGATTATCGCATGAATCCCTATTTCTCCACATGGTTGGCCAACAGCATGAAACATGAGGCATCTTCATCTCCGTGGAAATGGAACGACAAGCGAACAGTTCCTTTCCTATCGGACAAACGATTCAATCGGTTCGCTGTCCCCTACCACTCTCTGTCATACAACGAATTGGACAGCTTGTTGCAGCGATTAAAACAAACCGATTTACTCGATAAATCCTACTTCTACTTATGGGACGAACCTGCTTATATGAAAGAATATCACCTCATCGGTCAATATTCCCAAGAAATACACAAGCTCATGCCCGAAGCAAAGGTCCTCACGACCTTTTACTGTGGACCGAAAGACGGGAAATACAAAGACCGGTTGTTTTCCGTATTCGACCTTTGGCGAGGAGACACTCAAATTTTCAGTATGAGCGCTTGGGCTTTACAAGCGAACGAAGCCAACGCAGACACATGCCGTTCTCTTCTCCGAGGCAATGAAGAATGGTGGACTTATGTCTGCATGGGCCCCGGAGAAGAGCAGCCCAATCTATTGCTCACGATGGACGGATACCAGCATCGAGCTGTATTATGGCGCAGCTGGAAAGAGCGTACCACCGGATTCCTATATTGGGCAGTCAATGCCTATGCCGAATCCGACACATTGGCTTTTCGCAAAGACCTCCCCGAGGGCGACGGTGTGCTGATTTACCCCGGCCAATATTTCAACAGCACAAGCCCCGTAGTATCAATACGAATGGAACGTTGGAGAGACAGTATGGAAGACTATGAATACCTTGCCAAGCTCGAAAAGAAAATAGGAAGAGCCAAAAGCGAAACCCTTTTCCAATCTATATACCAATCGCCCGAAAAATACTCGAAAAACAACGCAGAAATAGAAAAATTCAGAAAATCCATTTTAGAAATTCTCAGTAAATAATTCTTTAATCATTTAAATTTCAAATCTATGAAAACAATTACTTCATTCAAAATCGCAGGTTTAATAACAGCCTGTCTTTTTGCAGCTATGCCTACAAAAGCGGACATCGGAGCTATTTCTTTCAAAACATCGGCTGCCGGTATGAATGCGTTAGAAACAACAATCGGGTCTAATCAAATGACTTTAGAAACATGGTTATATATAGACAATAGTACCGGATTTTTCGCTAGCAATATGCACAACGACAAGGGATTCGCATTAGGATTCGACGGGTGGTTTAAATTTCAGTTGGACGGAGCATCTATATGGATCGATCCTACTTCTTGGAAAGAGAACTGGACTCACATCGCTTGTGTCGCCGACGGAAGTCAGATGATTGTCTATGTTAACGGTGAAGTAGCCGGAACACAGGAGAATACAACAGGATATAATACGGAAGCCGATGGAAAGCCTCTTTTTTTGGGAACTGCTCCGTGGGGCAATCCTTGCAATTGCAAAATGGCAGACTTTCGACTTTGGAGTGTAGCCCGCACAGCAGAAGAAATAAAAAATAATTATCAGAAACAAATAGAACCGTCCACGACAGGACTGATTAAAAATTTCAATTTCGCAGAAGGTAATGGAGACCACACGGCCAACTTAGCAGAGCCCGAAGGTAATCAAGCATGGTGTATGGGCACTATCGATACCGATTACAGTTGGGAAACAGTAGCGCAGACTCCTACGAATCTACGGACAGAAAATCAAACCGAAAATTCATTCGACATTTTATGGGACGGAACCGACGGTAACACATGGAGTGTCGAATTATCTGCCAATGGACAAGTTGTCGACACGAAAACCAGACTTACCGAAAAGAAGGCCAGTTTCTCTAATCTCGATAAAAAAGATTACACAGTACGTGTAAAGGCACATTCGTTTATGGAAACTGCATTCTCCGATGCTTTCTCGGTCAATCTATCTACCTCCTCGGCCATAACCAATATTCATAAAAATATTTCTATTGTCAGACACAATAACGCAATCCAAATTGACGGCATTCAAACTGGAAAATTGATTTCGATATATACCGATCAAGGCATTTTGAGCCGACAAATTTCAGCCGAACACGAAACAACGGTTCTCAGTATAGAGGGATTCCCTCATGGCATATATTTCATCTCCATAGAAGGGTACGGTCCGACATTTAAAATTGCTCTTTAATAAATTTTCCATAAACTATAAAGGCGGGAACATGCAATGTCTCGCCTTTTCTGTATCTGCTTTTTCGGAACAAAAATATATCCTATCTTTGCACGCATGAGTAAGAATGAGAATATTATGAATAAGGTTCTAATCATCGACGACGAACCACAGATAAGACAGTTATTAGCCCGCATTTTAGGGCTGGAAGGATATGAAGTTTTACAGGCAGGAGACTGTAAGGCAGCAGTAAAACAAATG
>ERZ773237.1496-NODE-1496-length-19183-cov-3.571623_pt1 | contig 19183 bp, 15 predicted proteins | sample MGYA00580990_ERZ773237 | MGnify/ENA primary metagenome ERZ773237 (study PRJEB29015, sample SAMEA2737749) | human gut metagenome | biome: human gut; feature: human-associated habitat; material: faeces | place: China | collected 2012 ...
ATTTTTCAATTTAGGACAGCTAATTTTATCGTCCTATTAAAGTATAGCCCTCCGGGGAAAGCTCGATGGCGGTAACGGTTTCACCGTAGTCGCTGGCCCAATCGTCGAAGTGGATAAGACCCATCTCCTGCAAGGTTTGATATTGCAAGTACCTCTGCACCGTATACAATTCCACCATACTGTTGGAGATCGGGGTGCCGGTGGCGAAGATAACACCGTGGCTGTCGGTCAGCTCGTCCAGATACTGACACTTGGCAAAGAGATCCGAGGACTTCTGCGCTTCCGTCTGCGCGATACCGCCGACATTGCGCATTTTCGTCATCAGAAAGAGGTTTTTGAAATTGTGGCTCTCATCGATGAACAGCCGGTCGATGCCCAGCTCCTCAAAGGTCACGGTGTCGTCCTTGGTGCTCTGATCATTGAGCTTCTCCAGCCGCGCCTCCAATGACTTACGGGTGCGCTCCATCTGTTTGATGGTAAAATTCTCTGCTTTCTGCCGCTTGGCATCGCTGATGGCCAGCAGCACCTCGTCGATCTGCCGCTGCAAAATGGCCTGTTGCCGCTCACGGGACAGGGGAATCTTCATGAGCTGACTGTGACCGATGATGATCGCATCATAATCTCCGGTGGCGATGCGGGCGCACAGCCTGCGGCGGTTGCGCTTTTCAAAATCGCGTTCGGTAGCCACCAAAATGTTAGCGGCCGGATAGAGCTGGAGCCACTCCGCCGCCCACTGTTCCGTGATGTGGTTGGGCACCACGATCAGCGACTTGGTGCATAGCCCCAGACGCTTCATTTCCATAGCGGCGGCAACAATTTCAAAGGTTTTCCCTGCGCCCACTTCGTGTGCCAGCAGCGTATTGCCGCCGTACAATACATGGGCGATGGCGTTCACCTGATGCTTCCGCAGGCTGATCTCCGGGTTCATCCCCACAAAGCGGATGTGGCTGCCATCGTACTCCCGCGGTCGGATGGAATTGAAGGTGTCGTTATAGATGCGGCACAGCCGTTCGCGTCGGTCGATGTCCTGCCACAGCCAATCGGCAAACTTGGACTTGATCAGTTCCTGCCGATCCTGGGCGATGGCAGTTTCCTTCACATTCAGCACCGGCCGCTCCTTGCCGTCCTCCACAACGGTATCGAACACCTTGACCACCCGCTGATTCAGTGTCTGCTCCAGGATGTGGTACGCCGTGATACGCTTGGTGCCGTAGGTGGTGACGGCTTTGATGTTGCCGCCGTCCATGCTTTTGTTGCTGATGTTCCATTCTCCGCTGTATTCGGAGCGAACGACCCGCATTCTCTGCCTGGCGTATACGCTGGTACCGAACAGCTCGAACATAAACTGCTGATAGACATCGGTAGGCACCCATGATGCACCGATCCGCACACCGATCTCCGCAGCGGTCAGCTCTGTCGGCTGCACAGCTTCCATGGCGGAGAGATACCCGGCAAGCTCCTGCTTCTTTTCAGCCGGCAGCGCTGCTTGCAGCGCCTGCAGCATACGCAGCTTTTTCCGCACATTGCCGGACAGAAATTCCTCGGCGGTGACATAAGGGTAGGCCGCAAGGTCAAGCTGCGCCGGGCTGATCTCCTCCGGCGTAAGACCGCAACGGACATTCCGGTAAATGACCCCGGAAAGCTCCTGCACCAGCTCGTCCTCGCTTTTACAGGACAGTTCCGACATAAAGCCGAGATCCACCTGCGCTTTTTCGGAGAGAGATACCGCCAGCGCCTCCGATGCCGTATCCACCTGCGTGACCGGCTCATGCGGGCGAATGGTGCGCTTGGTGAACATATCCGCCTTGCGGGCGAAATTGCCTTCGTTGTCCAGCACCTCCAACGAGCACAGCAGCGGATAGCTGCTGTCATCCGAAAAGGCAAGGTTGTTGCCGCGGGTGTAAAGCCGTCCGTATTTTTTGACATAGGCATCGTACAGCCCGTTCAGCTTCTCCTGCTCGCGCCGGATGATCTCATCGGGATGGTTCTCCGCCTGGTACTCGATGAGCTGACGGGTGCAGTCCCGCAGGGCGATCATGCCGCGCACCCGGTTCTCGGTGGTCAGCGGCAGTTCGACCGGCTCCATGCGGCTGTCAATGCGGAAATACAGCTTGCCGTCTACGCTGGTAAAGCTGTAATTACGCACATTCGGGTCGGCGGGAATGGATAAATCTTCCTCCTCCGGCCCGTCCTGCTCATAGGTGGGGATCTGTGCATGAAGCCCCGATACCGCTTCGCTCAGAAGATCGGCAAGATCGGCATTTTCATAGGGCTTGCACACGCTGTCCATGCCGTATTGAGTGCTCTCCATGGCCATCTCGCCCAGCACCATTTCCGGATGCCGGACGAAATAGCTGTTCATGCGGATGCCGTTTTCATCCGTGTCCAGATGCACCCAATCCGGTTCGATGTCCACAATGCGGTCACGCTTCTGGAGGAAGAGAATGTCGCTGGTCACATCTGTTCCGGCGCTGGCCTTGAAGGCCGTATTGGGCAGGCGGATCGCCCCGATGAGGTCGGCCCGCTGGGCCAGATATTTCCGCACGGCAGGGCTTTCCTTGTCCATCGTGCCCTTTGAGGTGATGAAGGCGATCACGCCGCCCGGACGTATCTTGTCCAGCGTCTTTCCGAGAAAATAGTCGTGAATGAGCCAGTGATGCTTGTCGTAGCGCCGGTCAACGACCTTGATATTTCCAAACGGCACATTGCCCACTGCTGCGTCAAAAAAGCTGTCCGGTATCTCCGCCTTTTCATAGCCGGTGACAGCGATCCGGCTGTTCTGATAAAGCTGTCGGGCGATGCGGCCGGAAATACTGTCGAGTTCCACGCCGTAGACCTTGCAATTCCTCATGCTGTCCGGCAGCATTCCCATAAAGTTGCCAATGCCGCAGGCAGGCTCCAACAGGTTGCCGCTTTCCAAGCCCATCTGTGCCAGCGCCTGGTAGATGGCGTCGATGAGAACGGGCGGGGTATAAAAAGCGGTCAGGCTGCTGGCACGGGCGGCGGCATATTCCTCCTCGGTGAGCAGCGCTTTCAGCTCGGCGTACCGGCTGTGCTTTTCATCGAAGCAGTCGGCAAGGCCGCCCCAGCCCACATAGCAGGAAAGGGTTTCCTGTTCCTCCGGCGTCGCCAGCCGGTTTTCGCTTTCCACTGCTTGCAGAGTGCGGATCGCCGCCACATTGGACGCATACTTCTCCGCCTTGCTGCCCACGCCCAGCTCCCGATCCGTGATGTGAAAGTCGTGTCGCTGCCCGGCCGGTTTTTCCGGATAGAGCGGTGCAAACCGCATACGCTCCCGTTTGGGCTGCGGCGCTGTGAGCACAGCTTTTTCTTCGGCAGGTAATGCCGGTTCTATCTCTGTGGTTTCCACTTCCGCTATGGGCGGTTCCGGCTCCGATACCTCCGGTTCTGCTGCCGGCCGTTCGGAAACGGCCTCGGTCGTTGGCATTTGCAGGGTTTTCCCAAGGCCAAACACGGAATAGGTGCCGTCCAGATAGGCACGCATGGCTTCTATGCCCTGCTTGCGCAGGGTATAGTGCCGATCCTCCTCTTTCGTGGCTTCCCAGGCAGGGAGCATATTCTGATAAATTTCCTGCACGCAGTCGGCGTCGGAGAGCTGAACGGTCACAGCCTTTACGCACTCCCAATAGTCCGCAATGGCGTTTTGCGAAAAAGGCCGCACCACATCGTCCGGTGTATCCATGAAAAAGTTGACGATCTTCCGGGCCAGCTGTTTCCGCTCATACTCCGGCATGGCCGCCCAGTCGGCATCTGAGAGAAATTTGTTCTGGGAGATCAGCTCCCCGATGCGTTTGGCCGCCTCCGGCCATTTCAGCGTGACCTTGGCATAGGGGGGCCGTGATACTGCCGTGGCTGAACTCAATGCCCTTGCCACGGGTGTGGGTGAGATTGTCATTCCCGCCGCTATGACCGCTGTACTCGCCGTGATAATCCTTGAGGTATTTTTCACGCTCGGTCTTATCCTTGTGCGTGGCGTAAAAAGCGTACACGCCAAGGCGATAGTCGGTGCTGCCGTCCCATCCACGCAGCACCTTGTCGATCTCATCGGCGGAAATAAAAATTGCCGGTCGGGAGCAAACCCGTCGGCAACGGTAAAATGAAGCGGCTCCCGTTGTAGATCACGGAGCCGCTCCAGTATCTCTTTCGGACGGTAAAAGCGAAAACGCAAAAGGTCTTGCCCTGCATCCAGCGCGGCGTTGAACGCCGTCCATTCGTCCACGCACTTTTGCAGCGTATCCGGCGCACAGAGAAGCTCATAAATTTGCTTCTGCGTTTCCGGATAGCCGCCCTTGACGGATTGCGCCAGCATGGCCAGCGGCAGAAATCCCGCGTATCTCGCTTCCGTTGTCATGTCCCGGCTGGTGTAGGCAATGCTGTCAGCAAGCCGCATCCGCTCGTAGTGATCGACCTCATCCAATTCACTTTGCGGCATATACCGCCCCAGCTCCAACAGCTCCCGGATACGCTTTGCCGCTTCCTCCCAGGAGATCAGTGTGGCATTGCTCCGCTGCGCCGTGCTGCCGCGGGCAATACGCATCCCCTCGGCGTCATACCAAAGCGAAACTTTCTCTCCGCCAAAATAGAAGCCTACACCGTTCTCGCCGTAGTGTTTTTGCAGGAATGCGGCGTTGTCCGGCTTATCCTTCATAAAGTAAGCGCAGATGATCAGCCGGCTATGCTCATCGTTGGCTCCTACGCACAGGGCTTCATCCATGATCTGCTGCGGCAGCTTCGGATGGGAGAACAGTGGTGCGACCGGTGTATCCTCCGGTTGGTCGAACGCAGGCATATCAAACAGCGTAAGCTGCTGTGATTCCATCGGCACAAACGGTTTGATCTCGGTGTTGACATAGTATTCCCGTTTGTCAATGAGCTGTGCCGTAAAGCCTGCCACAAGCCCCCACGAAAACACGGTTTCGCTGGTACGGGAAAGATATGCACCCTCCCACATGAGCAGACCGTTTTTCTGCGGACGATACCCCAGCCGTGCTCCGTCTGCAAGGATCTCGGTGAAACGGTCTTGATATGCCGAGCGGAGATATTCGGCACGCTCGGCCTCGTCCGGATGTGACCGGAAAAACAGTTCGATCTGCGCCTTCTTGTAGATCAGATCATCATTGCGGTTTTCAATGATGGCGAAAATTTTCTTTTCATCCAAAAAAGCGGGCAGCTCAGAGGTTGCTTCCTCCGCACTGTCCGCTTCTTCGGGTTCGGTGTTCAGCTGTAGATCAGCTCCGCCAGCACTGTCCCCTCGGCGGCGTTTCTCAGGTTGTTCATCAGCCCCACCCACTTCATCGGGTCGGCGGCTTTCAGCTCCTCCGTCACGCCCTCGGCCTGAGCCATCGCCGTCACCGTCTGTTCCACGCGCTGCCGCGCCGTCCGGTCGATCTCCGCCAGATGCTCGTTCAGCCTGCCCGATGTCAGCAGGTTCGTGAACAGCACCTTCCGGTGCTCCTTCAGATACCTCCGGCGTAACAGGCCGTATTTCCCAAGGGCTGTTTCCGGCTCCTGCGGCGGCAGCAGATCCGGCAGCCGGTAGCCGTCCTTTATCGTGTATGTCAGTTCCATGGTTTTCGCTCCTTTCGGTCGGTGTTTCTGTTTGCTTGTCTATAGGATACTCATTTTCCGGTACCTGCGCAATTGTGCGAATTTGCTTTTGACGGCTTCGGACGGTCAATGCGATGGCGCTCAAACCGCTTTCGGCAATATCCCGTGTGGCCACGCCCAGGGCATTCAGCGTTTCCGGGGTATTGAAATTGAACACCTCAGAGAAATCCTCCGGATCAAAATATTCATCCGGTTCCAGCCCGCAGCGGCACATCATCATATACGCCGTACTGTTCTCCAGCAGACGGCGATAGAGAACTGACAAATTCAGCTCGTCCAGTTCTTCCAGAAGGCTGTTGTCCCGGCAATTCTGCAGATCATCAAGATAGTCCGTCATATTGTCCGCCGCAGCGTTTTCCATGGCGGATACTATGGCTTCCTCCAATGTGCCTTTATCGTCCAGCGCACCGAATCGGTTTTCCAACGCTTCGATCACATCCGGCTCCTGCTCGGCAGGCACCTGCCAGAGCGGCACGGGGCGGGACAAACGGCTTTCGTGGGTGTCGGATATATCAAAATAATACTTGAGGCGCGTGCGCCCCGGATAGTCCCGATCAAATACGGCAATGCCGGTAGCACCCTTATTGACCCATCGGCCGAATTGACGGTTCCAGCGCTCTATCTCCAACACAGCCGTTGCGTCCGGGCGCTGTGCGTGTACCAGCACCTGCTCCTCAAAGGGCAGCTTATAATTCCGGCAGGCAGAGCGCAGAAATGCCGTCCACCGGTCTGCGCGGGCCAGTGCGGCGATCTCCTGCCGGTAAACCTCCGTGATCTCCTGAAATCTGCGTGCCATGGGCAGCACCTCCTATCTTTCCTTTGGTTTTTCCCTGTCCTTTTTCAGCAGGTATTTATCCATATATTCCCTGGCCGAACACAGATCGCCGGTGTAGTTCCAGTCGTTTTCCGGGTCGATATGGCGGTAGGCGTTGTTATTGTACCGGTTCGGCTCCAGCTTGATGGGTGTCGCAGACAGCAGCGTTCCCCAGTGGTTAACCATGATCCAGCGGCCGATCTCCACGGGGATCCCGCACTGATCGTCGTCATTGCGTACCTCATAGAGATACAGCCCCTTGGGCACCGTGTTTCGGTCTACCCGCAGGCAGGTAAAGAGCATGGGACGGTCAAACACCTCCACCAGCTCAAAGCGTTCTTTTCTTGCATCAACAGACATACCGTTTTCCTCCTATCTTTCTCGCGCCGCTTCCCGGACGGGCGGAAACCGCCAGCCGTAGACCCGCCCGATCTCGTCGCCCAGGCGCTTTGTCACACGGGTCACATCGGCGCGGGTGGCGGTGCCGCGGTAGAGTTTTTCTTTCAGGTTCTCGATCTGTGTGTCGCTCACGCCGTCCTTATAGGCACGGTAGAGATAATGGTTCGTGCCGTCGTGATGTACGGCATCGCAGCGCAGATCGCCCAGCCGGTTTACATACCATGTGGAATAGTCCATCTCAGAATACAGGCAATCGCGGATATTGCCGCTTTTGATCTCGGCATAACCGGGATACCGCCCATCCCATCGGCCGATGTCTGCGATCAGCAGAATGGGGCGGGAGAGCTGAATGTTCAGATTGCACCGCTCGTCATCGAGATAGTCGTTGTTCTGCTCGACCATCAATTCCATCCGTTCCTGCTCGGAAAGCTCGGGGTACTGTTCCTCCAGATCGCCCCTCCAATCCTCGTAGTCCGGATCGCTGCTCCAGATAATATGTTTCTGCTCGGTCATCTTGTGTCACCTCGGTCTTTCTCCCGGCGCTTTAGCGGCTGTCCCTGTGCATCGTAGTTGGCGGGGTCGGCAATGGGCTTGTCAAAGCCGAACATGGAGCCGCCCTTCATGGCCTCCTCCTGGGCACGGGTCACGCCCAGTTTGCGGTTATATTCCTCCACCAGCGCACGGGCTTCCTCCTTTGAGGTGTGGGGAATGTCCGTCTTGTAATAGCCGGTTTCGCCCCGTTTCAGGATCACCACATTTCCGGTATCCAGCAGGAGTGAGTAGCACTGCTTCGGGAGTGACGAGCGAAGCGGCACGAAGGTGCTGCCCGTCTGCTCCATCTGCTGGGCAAACTGCGCCATGCCATACAAATGCCCGCTGCCGATTTCGGCCCGGTGGTCGTCGATATACCGGCAGGCGTGGTCACGCTGCGTGCCATCCGGCCGAATTACACGGATGCTGTCCCCGTCCGGGATGTGGAACAGGGTCTTTCCCTGCGGGTTCACAAAGCAGATGCCACGCTCGGCGTTTTTCAAATGCCGGTCCAGTGCTTCCCGGCGATAACAGTAGATATACAGGTTATAATCGCCCTGCATGGGATTCAGCCGCAGCAGATAGGCATACTCCGGCGTATCCACCCGGAATCCGTACTGCGGAATAAAATCCTCGGCAAACACACTTTCTTTGTGTTCATAGCAGTATCGGGAAAGGCTGCTGCGGTTTTTGAAAATGCCGTCATAGCGCTCGTCAAAACGCAGGGCATTGATAAAATCATCAAACTCATCCTTGAACGCCTGTGTTTTCAGCTCCCCGCAATGATCCTCCCATGAGGTGAAAAAACCTTTCCCGCTTCTGTCCATATCGCCCCGCAAATGACCGATGCAGCCGGTCTGTTTGTCGAGTTGCTGGCTGCCGGTATAACAGTAGCTGCGCTCTGCCTGGGTCATGATCTCGATCTCAAAGTCCATTACCGTTCACGCTCCTTTGTCGCTTTTGCCGCCTGTACAGAGAGCCGTTTCTGCCGTGCACGCCAATAAGCCGGGTTCCAGCGCTGCAGGCTCCTGTCAATGCAGGCTTCATACTCGCCGGGGCGGAAGTAGTTATCCGTCCGGGGTGCGATGATACCGCTGTCCATCAGTTCCCGCAGGACCACCGGCACATCGCAGTCCTCCTCAAAATTCAGATACCCGCCTGCCTGAAAGCCGACTGCCTGGGCCTCCGGGGACAGCAGCTGCCGAGCTGCGTCGATTTGGGCCATGATCCCTCCGTGGCCTGCCGTGGACACGCTATACACGCCGGGACAAAGGGTGTCGCAGCGCACAACAAGGCCCCAAGGGGAATCACTCGGTTCTCGATACATCATCGTTCACGCTCCTTCTGCGAGGATGAAATAGAAAGCTGCTGCGTTTCTGCCGCAAATCGCTGTTCCAACCGTTCCACACTCCAATCCTTCTTGAATTGCCCCAGCGGGCCGGGGCCGAACTGTGCCAACGCCCGCTTGTCCATTTCCCGCAGCCGCTCCCATAACTCCGGGTGATGCTGCCGGAGTTTTCGCAGTTCACCGATGCCCTGCAACGGGCAGCACCAGCAGGAACAGCGGCGGTAGATCTGATACAGTCCGCCAAAATCGTAGCCACGGTCATAGCAGATTCGCAGGGCTTCTTTCTCCGTGATTCCCCAATCCATCAGCGGATAGCGCTCATTTTTGATCCGCTTCGGCTCATCTGCGGCGATCCCCACATAACTCACGGCCTTGTATTGTCCTTTCAGCCGGTTGATCTCCTTGTGGATGAGATGTGTTTTCAGTTGCCCCGTACACCAGCGCACACGGGGACCGGGCCAGCCGTTTCCGTATAGAGAAACACCCAGCCGCTGCCGGTTTTCAATGCTGGCCGGTCGCTGCTTCTTTTCCTCAAACATTAGCCACTCAAAGCCCTTTGGATGGCGCAGCCACGTCAGATGCAACCCTCGCTCTGCAAACAGATAGTCGTCCAGCTTTTGTAAATGCTCATACATTTCCGGGAATTCCATGCCCGTATCTGCTGTCAGGACCGCATCAATCGGCAGTCCTCGCTCAATCATGAGCAGCAGCATAGCGGTGCTGTCTTTGCCGCCGGACAGGGATACCGCATGGAACAGTTCCTTTTCTTCCGTTTGATTGCTCATACCCATTCCGTCTCCTTTCGCTTCGGTATGTAAAAAGGGGGCGGCCAATGCGGCCGCCCCCTTGGGATTCGTTTTTTGAAAATGCAGGAGTGCAAACACAAGACCGACACTGCGACGATTTGTTCCACTCCATGAAACTGCCCCCACACTGAATGTTCAGCATGGGGGCGGCGCTTTTATTCTGTAATGTACATTTGACTATAAATATCCAGAATAGAGTCTTTCGAGCGGCGAATACCTATATCCGTTAAACGAATGTCCTCCTGCCGCATTTGTGCTATAAACCGAGTAATATCCTCCATTATAGACTGCGGGACAGGTATTCTCTGATTTTCCCGTACAAGTTGGAACAGGCGAAACACATCCAGACGGTGTTTCTTGATGTCACGTGCGTTTACATGGATTCCTTCTGCTTTCTTGCTTTTCAAATCCAGCCAAGCTCTCATTTTCAGCGGAATAATATGTTCAGCATCTAATATGGAGATACCATCTGTAACTGTTCGTCCATCCAGAAGAAAGTGGTAATAATCATCATTGAGCAAAATCGCTGACAAGCTGGAAACTTCATCATCAATATGCAGCGGCATCAAGTGTGTATCTGGCTGCAAGACCACATTGCTTTGTGGCCTTGAAAATAATTCAATCATCTTGGGGTAAGCAGGGTTCGTTGGGTCCACAAAACGATAGAACTCCGGTTGACCGTTACTGCGTTGCCTGGCCTGATAGCCACCAGCTTCAATAAAAGCCCAAAAGGCTTTTGCAAAGTCTGTCGTTAAAGCCTCGACGATCAGCACCATGTCGATGTCAACGGTTTGCCTGAAATCAAGTCCTGCATCGTTCATCAGAAGATCACAGGCAAAGCCTCCAATTACAGTATATTGCTCCTTAAAATGATTGAAGTGCTCTCGGAATATATCTATGCCATTTACCATTTCGTTCTCCTTTATTCTTCCTCTTTGATTGGTAGTCCGTGCTTTTGCCGAATTTCATCCAAGCACGTCTGAACTCGTTCGTTTGGGTCGTTGTCCATGCTGAGCAGCAATGAAATGTCATCTACACAGCCGTCTCTCTCCAAAATGATCGGGTCATAGGACCACACTTCAATAACAGCACCGCCAAAGTCTTCAAAATACTGTTTTGTGCAGATATCTTCTGCTGGGATTTTTGCCGCCTCCTTTTTGGAAATCGCAATAGCACCATCCTGATCGTTTACCCCAATCATGGATTGCCGTGCCAGCGCCCGTATTCCACTTGCAATTGGATGCTCGATTTGGGCGGTTCCTTTTACGTAAAGAATTCGATCAACAGGCGTTTTCAGTCGCCCGTATGCTTTTTCCAAAAGTTCTGATTTGGTGTATGCCGTTGTGATCCATTTATTCGTGCCTTCTGCTGTTTGCGAGATCAGACCCGAAGCAGAGAGGTCATTGATTGCCCTTGTACAGGTCGCCTTTGAGAGCGAAAGTGCCTTTGCAATCTGTGTCAGATTTACGGACCCAGTATTCTCTGCATAGTATAAATATAGAAATACAAGCTGTGTACCGGGTGCCATTTTTGCCATAATGGCAGCGTCCGCCTTGAATTGCTCATGAAAAGCGCACCCCCAAAACGGAAGGTACACCTGCTGCGAAAGAGACACAAACGGGATGTGTTCTTCCAGCATACTCCGTCGTTGTAACGCAGACAGGTTGTCTAAGCACAGTGCACAGGGAAGAGAACAAAGTTCCTGAAACTTCTTCAACTGCTTTTTTAATGTAGGCAATCGCCAAGAAGAGCCATTTGGCTTCAAAAGAACACACGCATGGTCTCCCCAACTTAACAATTGGGGGGTATATCCGTCCTTGATATAGTAGGGCGTGTCATCCGTGTAGTCGAATCCCTTCACTGTAATATCGGGGCCGAATACTAATTTAAGGAAAGATAGCATATCAGAAAGACTCCTTCGCTTCCGCCTTTTGTTTCACTTTTTCTTAATTGTACCGTTAAAACTGAAACTTGTCAAGTGAATACGAAACAATTGAGTAGATGGCACACAAACAGTATAGCCATTTATTCACAAATACCATCCTGTTATTGTTGGTTCACGCCGAAAAACTTTTCTTTCCCATAGAAAAAAGGGCGGCCGATCTGGCCGCCCCTTGGCGCTTATTTTTTACGCTTGCGCATCAGCAGCACAGTCACAGCGCCGATGCCGGAAAGGCCCAGCAGGGCCAGCCACAGCGCCGCATGGCTGCTATCTCCTGTCTGCGGCACCTTCGGCGTGGGCTTCTTTTCGTTGTGCATCTCCACCTCCGTCACGGCTCCCTCAAAAATGGATGCCGTCTTGTCAGCCGGAAGGAGATACCCGTCCGAACTGCCGTCCCGCACCTCGGATACGGTGTAGTCCCCGATACGCAGGCCCTCGATGAGAATGACACCTTCCGCATCGGTCTGGAACACCTGGTCATAGCCGTTGGCCCCGGTAACACGGAAGGAAAAGCCCGCCAGCTTCCCATCCGAGGAGGTCTTGACGATCCGAAGAGACCCCACCTGCGCCGCATTGAGAAAGCCCTTTCCGGCTTCATTTTCCACGGTCACGGTTTCGCCGTCCGTGGTGATGGCAAAGTAGTAGGCGCTCTCGTCCAGATAAAAGCCCTCCGGGGCCTTGGTTTCCTTTGCAAAATAACCGCCGTAGCAGAGGCCAGTCAGTGCATACTCGCCGCCGCCCAGGTCCTCCATCGTGCCCAGCAGTTCGTCCTCGTCGTTCAACTCCTGATTGCGGTTACTGTCACGGTAGACCTCGAACACGGCTCCCTCCAACTTGTTTTCCGGGTAGTCCTTGTCCACCTTCGTGAGGGTCACGCCGCCCCGGATGACCTGCTCGGTCACATCCAGCGCAATGGGATTATATTCTTCCGTATAGTGCTGCGGCTCTGCGCCGACGGGGTACACGGTATCATCCAGCAGATAACCTTCGCTGGGGGAGAGTTCCCGGATGGTCCAATCATTGCCGCAGACATAATCCGTGGTGGTGAACTGGCCGCTTTCGTCGGTGGTGTAGGTGTCTACCAATTCCTCACCCCTGTAAACGCCATAGACGGCACCGGCAAGGGTTGCGTCTCCCTGCGGCAGACCCGTTTCGGCGTCCCACTTGGTGACGGTGGCGCTCCACTTTTTCAGGACATTGCGGACCTCTGCCTGTGTGACCGTGTTCCACTCCACCGCCGTCGTCTGGTCCTCCGGGACAACATAACGGATGCCCGTATCCACCTCGGAGAGGATGTAGTCCGTGCCAATGAGCACGTCGGAGAACACCGCTTTTCCGTTGCTGCCGGTCACGGCGTATTCGTCCACCGAAAGCCCCGCAAGGGAGGTGCCGGTCAGATGGAACTTCACGCCCTCGTTCAGGCCGTCCTCGGCGGTCTTGACTACCTCCAGACTGCCCCGTTTCAGCATGTTGTGGAAGGCCACGGTGGCGACCTGACCGGAGATCACGGTCACTTGGCGCACCTCTTGGGGTTCATACCGGTCATTGCTCTGCTCTGTTACGGTGTAAACGCCGGGGCGGAGATCATCGAGCTGCATTTCGCCGTCTGCATTGGTCGTCACAGTCTGCTCCGTGCCGTTGCCGGAAACGGTGAAGGAGATGCCGGACACCTTCCCGTCCTCGCTGGTTTTGATGATCTTGACGCTGCCATAGCCGACCTTCAGGTGCAGGTAGGCGTACATGGGGTCGCTGACGGTATCCCGGAAGGTGACGACATCCTGCATGGTGCCGTCGGGGCCATAGTGACCGTCGCTCCAGACCACCACGCCCTGACGGGTATTGTTTCTGACGGCGGTAATGGTCACGCCATCTGCGGGAGCCGTCTCGGCGGAGATGGTCAGGTCATTCCCATCGACGGCAAAGGTCATATCCGACTGGGCCGAAGAGAAGGCATATTCGCTCAGAACGCTGTTGGTGTCCGTCAGGGTAGCCGTGTAGCGGCTGCCGTCCCAACTCAGTTCAACCGTCTGTGCATCCTCCTCGCTGCGGTCCATGAAGCTGGGGACAACGGTGTGCTTTTTCACGCTGGCCTCGATGCTGTCGTAGTAGGCAGAGAACCGACTATAGAGCGGATGGGAGGTGCGGTAGACGGACTTCACGGCATCGGCGCTGCCGGGGTCAACGTGATTGAAGTCCGCATCCCGCTCCCCGACCACCGTTTCCCACACCAGCACCTGCGTGGCCATCATGTGGGCCAGCTTGTCGGCGTCGGCCTCGTTCTGAGAGCGCCAGTCGAGGGAGAGATTTCCCTGATAGCCGTACTGCATGATGCGGCCAAGGAGCGTTTTCATGGTTCGGCCATCAATGGTGCGGTTATATTCGGCGGGGAAGGTGTCCCAATAGTCCTCCCCATAGCTTTCGTAGGAACGGTACAGGTTTCGGGGAACGCCTGGCTCGATGCAGTAGCAGGCCGGGCCGTCGAAGGAGCCGATGGTGTGCAGCGTGGTCATCCATGTTGCTTCGCCGGATGTCCAGCCGTTCATGTAGTGCAGCTCGTCGTGGCCCCAAGTGCCGCTGTAATCCAGATTGGCGTCCCCGTCTCGGGGGAACGCCACCGAGTACGAATCCGCCGTTTCTCCGGTGAACGCGGCGGCATAGGCCGTCATGCCGCTGCCGAGGATGGCGGTGAAGCAGATCAGCAGAGCCAACAGCCCGGAAATGCTTCTGCGATAGAGTTTTTTCATTTGTTAGACCTCCTAAGAGTAAAAATAAAAAGCACCATCCGGAAAAGGATGCTGCTTTCTGTACGATATGGACTTGTGAGATAATCTCTTTTTCAGCCGGTACAGCCGGTAGGAAGGGGGTGAGGTGTGGAGAGGGGGGAGCGGAAAAACCGGCCCTGGCACACAGCCTGTCCGATGGGCAGACTTTCCCCTGGGCGGAAGATTCAGCGTTCCATTTCCCGCTGCCGCTTTCTGTAATAGTCCAGTGCCTTGATGATCGTATCCTCCATAGTCCGTGCGGGCGTCCCCGGCTTGAAATATTTGCTGATACGCTCCTTGGGTATCCGAAATTGTTCCTTCTGGTTGGGCTTTTCCTCCTCCATGATGGAGCGGATCACCGCATCGGTCAGCTTTCCGCCTCGGCTGAACGCCTTCATCTTAATGGCCTGTGCAAGCGACGGCGTGCAGTCCTCGCGTCCCATGGTGTCATAAAGCGCGCTCTGCTCCTGTTCGGTAAGGTAAGAAAGCTCCACCGCAGGGCGAAAGGCGATCCGACCGTCATCCACCATGTCCAGAATTTCCGGGATAAGGTTGGTGAGGCGGATATAGCGCTGGATTTGTGTATTACTGTCCGGTGAATTGTCTGCCAAAATCTCTCTTGACTTTCCTTGCTGAAAATGGTGTCCCAGTGGGACACCATTTTCTTTACTCGGTCTACCCGCCTGCCTTCGCATGGCATCCAGCTTCATTTTGTACGCAAAAGCCTTTTCCGACGGCAATACGCGCTCGCGCTGGAGATTGCTGTCCACCATGATAATAACGGCTTCATCGTCTGTGAGGTCGCGCACAATGCAGGGAATCGTGTCCCGTCCTGCCAGTTCGCTGGCCATCTTGCGCCGGTGCCCCGATACCATCTGATAGCTGCCGTCATCCAGCTGCCGCACAAGCCCCGGCACCAAGACGCCATACTGCCGCACGCTCTCCGCCATTTCCAACATGGCCTCGTCCTGCTTTACCTTGAAGGGATGCTCAGGAAAATCGCTGATTTGGGAAATCGGTATGTCCTGCACGCTGTCGCGCTTGGCTTCGTCCCGCTGCTCCTGCGTGGTAAACAGGCTATCGAGTGATGTCAGCATCTCGGATGCGTTGCTTTTCGCCAATGCGTTCCACCTCCTTTACCAGCGCACCGTAGGCTGCGGCAGCCCGTCCGCGCGGTTCATGCCGGAAGATACTCTTGTCTGCCGTGCTGATCTCCGCCAGCCGCACCGTAGCGGGAATGACGGCATCCAGTACGGGCAGGTGCTTGCCGAAGTTTTCTTTTACCCCGGCCACAATGTCTTTGCGGAAGTTCGTGTCATTGGCCATCGTCAGGAATACGCCGCCGATTTTCAGCTTGGGGTTGATCTGCTGCCGGATGCTATGCACCGTGCCCACAAGCTCCGTCATGTCCTCGGCTGCCAGATAGTCCGCCTGCACCGGGATGAGTACATGATCCGCAGCCGACAGGGCATTGATGACCAGCATACCCAGCGACGGGCGGCAATCCAGCAGCACATAGTCGTAATTCTTCTTGATACCGTCCAGATAGCGTTTGAGCACGGTTTCACGGCTCATGACATTGACCAGCCCCACCTCCACCGCCGATAGGCTGCGGTTGGCAGGGACAAAATCAAAGCCCTCATGGTGGTGCAAAATTTCCGGGTGCTCCGGCTCGGCGCTGTGCTGCACAACAGCGTTCATCTGCTCCGCCAGGGTATGAGTCAGCTCATGGGGCTTGCGCTGACCGAGCATCTTGGTGAGATCACCCTGCGGGTCAACATCCACAAGCAAAACTCTTTTGCCATCCATGGCAAGCCCTGCACCGATGCAGTAGACACTGGTGCTTTTGCCGACGCCACCCTTTTGATTGGCGACGGCGATCACTTTACAATTCGCCACTTTGGGATTCCTCCTGTCTGTAAATTTAGCTGTCTGCGGCGATGGCGGACAGCTATGTAATGCCGGGTATAGAAAAAGCCGTGTGGCTTTTGACAGCTACACGGCTTTCCTTATGTACACGATATTCAGATGTAGACTCGCTTCGTCTTGGCATCCAGCAGGGCAAGGATAACTTCATCTACGATGTCGGTGTACCGCCCCTGTCGGGTGAGCTTGTTTTTGAAGCGAATAAGTGCGTCGAGGATCACACCGTATTCCTCGCAGCTGAGATACAAGGTACAGGTTTTTCGTTTCATGTGTCATCCCTCCTTACACGGACAGCATAACAGATTGCGTTCCGTTTATCAATTCTGCGGCGGCATTTGCCCTGCGAAAAAAGATAAAGTTCATTCGGCTTGGTCAAACCGTTTCAAACCGTGCCAAAGCCATTATTTCCGAAAAGGCGGGGCGCAGTATTCATTTTCTATGCAGAGGCGATCTGCTCCGAGTGGCCACATGAGCAGCCCGAAAATTAACCCATCCGTTAACAGTTTCGGGGTCAAAAACGGCATTTAGCCCATCGTTAACATGTAAAAAACACGTCAAACCTTGTCAAATTCCATCAGATTTTCCGAAAACAGAACAAATGCTGCAGATATAGGAAAATCCCGGAAAACGAGAGTTTTCCGGGATTTTGATTGCTTTGAAGTTGTAAAATCGGCAGAAATCAGCGCTTGCTGAACTGCGGAGCGCGACGAGCGGCTTTGAGGCCGTATTTCTTGCGCTCCTTCATACGAGGATCGCGGGTCAGGAAACCGGCCTTCTTCAGGACGGGACGGAACTCGGGGTTCACCAGCAGCAGGGCGCGGCTGATGCCGTGACGCAGGGCGCCGGCCTGGCCGGAAACGCCGCCGCCTTCCACGGTGGCAACGATGTCCACCTTACCCAGGGTATCGGTGGCGTTCAGGGGCTGGCGGACCACCATCTTCAGGGTCTCCAGGCCGAAGTAATCGTCGATGTCGCGGCCGTTGATGGTGATGGAGCCGGTGCCGTTGGGGAACAGGTGCACCCGGGCCACGGAGGACTTTCTGCGGCCGGTGCCGTACAGATAGGGATTCTTGGACTGATACATGTTTCTTTTCCTCCTTACTTGACCAGCTCGGGCTTCTGGGCCTCGTGGATGTGCTGCTCACCGGCATAGATGTGCAGGCGCTTCAGGGAATCCTTGGTAACGGTGTTGCGGGGCATCATACCGCGGACGGCCACGCGCATGGCCAGCTCGGGCTTCTCCTGCATCAGCAGGCGATACTTGGTCTCCTTCAGACCGCCGATCCAGCCGGAGTGGGTGCGGTAATACTTCTGCTCCATCTTGTTGCCGGACAGGGTGGCCTTGCCGGCGTTGATGACGATGACGTTGTCGCCGCAGTCGGCGTGGGGGGTGTAGGTGACTTTACCCTTGCCGCGCAGCAGGTCGGCCACGATGACGGCGGTCTTGCCCAGGGGCTTGCCGGCGGCATCAACGACGTACCACTTGCGCTCAATGGTGGCCTTGTTTGCCATATAAGTGGACATGGTGTTTTCCTCCAATTTATAGAATGTATTGCTTTACTTTTCCGGGCTCCCTTGCTATGATTGGGAGGGAGAAATGCGCTGAACGCGCAAGGATATTTATAGCATATCCCGGGAAAATTGTCAACACCATTTTAATTTAGTGCAGTCAATACTCTTTAAATCTCTTTTTTTCTTCGATTTGCTCTCGTTTTCTGAAATGGCAAATTGAAATTTTACTCTGTTACCCGGGAGGAATACCGAACCATGCAGGAAATTCTGGGCCTCGTGCGCCGCTGCGTTACGGACTACGACATGATCCAGGAGGGCGAGACGGTCGCCGTCGGCGTCTCCGGCGGCAAGGACTCGCTCGTCACGCTCACCGCGCTCGCGCGGCTGAGCCGCTTTTATCCCAAGCCGTTCCGGGTCGTCGCCATGACCATTGAGGCGGGCACACCGGGCATGAGCTTCGACGGCGTGGCGGACTACTGCCGCGCGCTCGGCGTGGAGTACATCCGCGTGAACGTCCCCATCTATGAGGTCGTGTTCCTCGAGCGCAGGGAGAAGAACCCCTGCTCGCTGTGTGCCAAGCTGCGCCGCGGCGCGCTCTCGACTGCGATGAACGAGCACGGCATCAGGAAGATCGCGCTCGGCCACCACTACGACGACGCGGTGGAGACCATGCTCATGAGCCTTATTTTTGAAGGACGGCTCGGCTGCTTCCAGCCCGTGACCTACCTCAGCCGCACGGACGTCACGCAGATCCGCCCGCTTCTCTACGTCAAGGAGCGGCAGGTCGTGAACGCCGCGAAGCGGCTGGAGCTGCCCATCGTGGAGAATCCCTGCCCCGCCAACGGCGAAACGCGCCGGCAGGAGATCAAGGAGCTCATCGCCTCGCTTGAGGGGCGCTATCCCGACCTCAAGCAGAAGATCTTCGGCGCGATGCAGCGCTACCCGCTCTACGGCTGGGGCGTCGGCGGCGAGGACAAATGAAAAGCCGCCCGACGGCGGCCTCTCCGAAAATATGTAGGCTAAACGAACAGCATCTGCAGCAGCACCAGCAGCACCAGTGACGCCAGAATATCGAACAGCCGCTTGCATAGCAGACTCCCCTGCTTCCTTCGCAGCAGGTCATAGTACGGGCGGACTTCCTCCGTCTGCATCTCCTGCGGCAGATCCTCCCACTTCCGCAGCATCACCGGAGGTACTCCTTCACGATGTCCGTAAACTGCTCCGTCACATAGGCCGCATCCTCATCGGAGAGGCGGGTGTGCAGAGGCAGGGTGATGAGGTTTTCATAGTGGTGGTAGGCATTGGGATAGTCAGCGATATCGAAGCCCATGGCCTTGTAGGCCGTCATCATGGGCAGGGGCTTATAGTGGACGTTGCAGGCCACGCCCCGCTCCGCCATCCGCAGGATGATCTCATTGCGTTCCTTTTCCCCGATGCCGGGGGTCCACGTCAGGTACAGGTGGCCGGAGCTGGTATAGTCCGGGGTAAAGTGGGGCAGGGTCCGGATGCCCAGCG
>ERZ773237.1498-NODE-1498-length-19166-cov-11.312019_pt1 | contig 19166 bp, 18 predicted proteins | sample MGYA00580990_ERZ773237 | MGnify/ENA primary metagenome ERZ773237 (study PRJEB29015, sample SAMEA2737749) | human gut metagenome | biome: human gut; feature: human-associated habitat; material: faeces | place: China | collected 2012 ...
GCCTTAGAAGGGCGTTGCTCTATCCAGCTGAGCTACGGAACCATCCTTAATTGCGGTGCAAAGGTACGTTTTTTTATGAAAACTACAAATTTTACACCCAAAATATTTATTATTTATATTAAAATAATAGGCCTATATATGAAAAGTAGATAGTTATTCTATTGAAATACAATGCTTTAGATAGCATAACATTTTTCTTTAAAAGAGAACTAAATCAACCCACATTTCAAAAGAATCTGTATAAATTCAAAATCTTATCAGCTAAATCTCAATAAAACTTTGCTTTTACAAAAATTCTCCTCGGCTGATATTACTTATAGTATATTATAATTGGTAATAAGTATCGTTAGCCATAATGATTGCATCTTCTAAAGTACCGCCATTTTGTTCTACAAATACGATAATGGCATCTATAAACTCGTTGAAAGAAGCAACATCTTCACCTGCTATTTTTTCATTATAATCTTCCTCGGTGAAGTCTAAACTTTCTATTAACTCAGTTTTCATATCTACTCAATGATTATTATAGTATCATTATTAATGCCTTTTTTTGCAAAAATAATATATCGCCATGACTTCTTAGCTATTATTTGCAAATAATATTTACCATTACAATATATTATAACAGACATATTTGTTATCGGGATTTTACCTCTGATAGCTGCAATATGAATATGATTCAACTCGTTACAGCGTATTCAATTCACTATTAATAATTGTCTATGTTTTTCTAAATCTTTTTTATCAAACCGATACCAACGATTAGATAAGTTTTTTTATTTTGGTATTTCTTCTCTCTTCATAAAAGACAATTCTAATAATATTTTCAACCAAATTAATAATTAACTTCTATTTTCAAACAGGATATACACATTACTAAACGACACTCAGTGATAAACTTATTATATTTGTAGCACTAACCCAAATACTTAATATGATGATATTCAAAAGCCATTTTTACATTTATGCTTTCCTATCCTCTATCATTATGTTGATTGGATGTGCAGATAATGATATGCCCATAAAAGATAAAGAAGAAGAAAAACCACCTATCACAGATGAAGAAAACCCGTCCCCGCCGCCAAATGAAAATACAGAAGTAGCCCTATTCAATATTCTTAATCTAAACTATCCCGGATTGGGTACTGTTAAATCGCTGCATGAAGCTGGTGATGATACTACTGCTTTAAAAGAACTGTTAGCTTACTACAGAAACAGAAAAAACATAAAGAATCCCAATGTCACATCAGACCCTCCCAGTGATGTAGAGCGTGGTTATGCAGACTATGCCATAGATGAATATCGTTTCTATGTAAACGATAATTATTTGGAAGATAAGATTTTGAAGAAGCCTTATTCACTACAAAACAGTGATAAAACAATAAATTGGAAATTTACACCTAAAGGTGCAGATAATGAATATCAAAAGCAATTACATCGCCACAATTGGATGCCGCTTCAAGGAAAATCTTATCAAGAGTCTCATGATGAGAAATATATACTTTCATGGAAAGAAGTGTATACCGATTGGATTGCCAAGCACCCTCTACCCGAAGGTAGCCCTGACAAGTTCAAATGGTATCAGCTTCAAGTATCCACACGTATTATGGGACAAACGGAGTTATTCGAATATTTTAAAAGTTCTCCTAACTTTACATCGGAATGGCTTTCTTTTTTCTTGATACATTTTGCGGAGCATGCCGATTATTTATCTCAATACAAATATGCCGGTGGAAATAATATCTTGTTAAGCCAAGCTGTAGCATTAGTGTTTGCAGGAACTTTATTTCCAGAGCTGAAGAATGCCTCGCAATGGCAAAAAACAGGTTGTGACATCATTAATGACCAAACTTCAAAGTTATTTTTGGATGATGGTATGACAAATGATTTGTCTTTGCATTATCATATAGGTATATTAGATGGACTATACGATCTCAAACGGCTGCTCCTTCAGAATGAAGTTCCGGAGAATTTGCTGTCGCCAAATCTAAATGAGGTACTTTTAAAAGCCGCCAAAGTAGTGATGCATTTCACCTACCCCAGTTATTTTACAAAAAACAGCAAAGATTGTACTCCTGCTTTCAATGATTCATGGGTTAAAACCCGAAGCGTGCTAAATAAAAACTTTAAGAAATATATGGAAATGTTTCCTAAAGATTCCGAGTTTGAATATATGTTCACGTATGGTAAAAGTGGCACTTGTCCGAGTACACAAATAAAAACATTCCCTTCTTCTGGCTTTTATGTACTACGTAGTGGTTGGGACCCGCAATCTACAGTACTGATTCACAGTAATAATGTTTCTTTAAAATTGGGAGACTCAAGCCATAACCAACTTGATAACGGTACATTTGAGTTATATCGTAACGGACGTAACTTCTTTCCCGATTCCGGTGTTTGTGCATATATGGCAGAGGATAATGAGAAGGTTATGGAACTACGCAGATGGTTTCGTCAGACCAAAGCACATAACACAATGGTTTTAGGCAAAACCGCAGACCATGAAGAAACCGGAACGGAAAATATCAATAAAGCCGCCGGTACTTTATTATTATTCGAGGAAAAAGATGAATATCAACTTATTGTGACAGAAAATCAAGGATATAGCAACTTCAAGCATCGTCGATCCATCTTCTACGTCAAACAGCCACAGGATTTTTTTGTGCTGGTAGATGAAGGATTCGGGACTGCTACCGGATATGCAAAATTATATTTCCATCTTTGTGATGGAAAGTCTGTTGATAATGTTCTTCTGGATAAGGAAGAATTTGGTGCGCATACCACCTTTGATGATAGCAATAACCTGTTAATTCGTACATTCGGAGAGGCGAGCAGGAATCTTATCTTTAAAGAGTTTGATGGTCGGATATCCTACCAAACAGACAGGAAATATGAACACAGAAAGTCCTATGCAGTTGTCATGCGGAAACCGGACAATAATCCCGTACGATATATTACAGTACTATATCCCGTAGACTCAGCCACAGGTCCTGTAATTAAGGGACAGTTTGTCAATACAGGTAATGAAGATAAGGTATCTGTCAATGTTACAATTAACAAGAAACTATACAATTTAAGCTATAGCCTTAATAAAAGAAGGTAATCTTGTTTAAATCTTATAACTGAGATAATTATAGCCTCTCTACTTCATAATCGGGTCAGTCCAAAATTTTATCCCTCTTTGTTTACGTAAAATAACACTTGTTACTACTCTCGTAAAAAACTCAAAAAAGGTAAAAAGGTTTTGCTTCTACGCTTTAGGCAACTAACTTTGAAATATCAATATTAAAATAATAAAAGCATATGAAAAAATTAATCTTATCTCTTGCACTTTGTTGTGCAGCTACTAATTTCTTTGCGCAGAATGCTGATCCGGCACAATTGGTTAACGAAGGTAAAGCTGCACTTGAATCTAAAAATTATCAGGTTGCATTTACAAAATTCAGCACCTATCTGGCACAAACCAACAATCAAGATTCGGTAATTGCTTTTAACTGTGGCGTTTGCGCTGATAAAATTAAGAAACCGGCTGAAGCTTTGAAATATTTTGATATAGCTGTACAGAAAAAGTATAACTTGGCAAATGCTTATATAGGCAAGGCAGGTGCATTGAAAGATTTGAAGAAAAATGATGAATATGTTGCCACTTTGAAAGAAGGTCTGGAAGCTGTACCTGGTAATAAAACATTAACTAAGTTGTATGCCACATATTATGTGAACCAAGGTATTTTAGCACAGAGAGCTAAGAAAAATAGTGCAGCAGAAGATGCTTTTAAACAAGCTCTTGAGATTCAGCCGAATAATGTTAATGCTCTCAATAGTTTAGGTACATTACTTTACAGTCAGGGTGCTACTACATTGAAAACTGACGCTGAAAAGGCAAAAGTAGAATTTAAAGAAGCAAAAGAATATTTGGAAAAACTTATTCCTCTGCTTTCTCCGAGTAAACCGGCTCAGAAAAAGATGATAGACAATGCCAATACAATGTTGAATTTTATAAATACTCAATTATAAAATTCATATATAATACAAAAAAGAGGCAGACCATTTAGGATCTGCCTCTTTTTTTAGTTCTCATGGTTATATTTTCTGTTTTAATTTTATTTGCCTCTCTTCAATACCATTGCCGTACGTGCCGGAATGTAAAGTTTAAGCCACTCTTTTTTCTCTTTTTTATATAAAGGGTCTGAAAGAGTAAAATGCTTCACTGTATCATCAGTCAGTCCGTGGCCGCCATAATCAGGATTATCTGTATTTAAAATGACTTCGTACTTACCGGCAGGAACTAAAAATCCATAGTCAGTGAAAGACTGTTTGGGGTTGAAGTTGAATACAAATATCAAATCCTTACGCATATACGCCAATATCTGATCACCGTCATTATGCCAGATTTTCTGAATTGGTGTAGTTTGGAAGTTTTTTACGCTTTTAATAACTTCCAACATGGCGCAATCAAAATCGCCCAGATAATGATATGCCAGATTCTTGTTATCTACCAGATTCCATTGACGACGGGCATATTTGCACGACCAGCCATTGCCTTCACGGGGGAAGTCTATCCATTCGGGATGACCGAATTCATTACCCATGAAATTAAGATAACCGCCATTGATAGTCGATGCTGTGAGTAAACGTATCATTTTGTGCAAAGCAATACCGCGATGTACTGTATAATTTTCATCGCCTTTTTGCATATGCCAATACATATCGGCATCTATCAAACGGAAAACAATGGTTTTGTCACCTACCAACGCCTGGTCATGACTTTCTGCATAAGATATTGTTTTTTCGTCCTGGCGACGATTGGTTACTTCCCAGAACATGCTGGACGGTTTCCAATCTTCATCTATCTTTTCCTTGATAGTCTTAATCCAATAATCGGGAATATTCATAGCCATGCGATAATCAAAGCCATAGCCGCCATCTTCAAATTTGGCTGCCAGACCGGGCATCCCCGATACTTCTTCCGCAATGGTGATTGCTTTGGGATTAACTTGATGAATCAAGCGGTTGGCAAGTGTCAGATAACAGATTGCATTATCATCTTGGTGACCGTTGAAGTAATCCCCATAATTACAGAATGCTTCGCCTAAGCCGTGACTGTAATACAACATAGAAGTCACGCCGTCAAAACGGAAACCGTCGAAGTGATATTCTTCCATCCAATACTTGCAGTTGGATAGTAAGAAATGGATTACTTCATTCTTTCCATAATCAAAGCAGAGCGAATCCCATGCCGGGTGTTCACGACGGGCACCCGGATAGAAATATTGATTCGGATCACCGGCAAAGTTACCCAAGCCTTCAACCTCGTTCTTCACTGCATGAGAATGAACAATATCCATGATAACGGCAATACCCATGCTGTGGGCAGTGTCAATTAATTCCTTCAGCTCTTCCGGAGTACCGAAACGGGAAGAAGCCGCAAAGAAACTGGAAACATGATAGCCGAAACTTCCATAATACGGATGTTCCTGGATTGCCATAATCTGAATACAATTATATCCGTCTTTGGCTATGCGCGGAAGAATCTTTTCCTGAAACTCTCTGTAACTGCCTACTTTTTCCTCCTCTTGTGCCATACCGATATGGCATTCATAAATCAGCAGCGGGTCTGTAGCAGCTTTGAAAGTTTTTTTCTTCATCTTGTACGGTTTCTCCGGAGACCATACCTGCGCACTGAATATTTTGGTTTGCTCATCTTGGACAACCCGGTTGGTCCATGCCGGGATACGTTCGCCGCAACCGCCGTCCCAATGTACTATTAACTTATACAAGTCACCGTGTTTCATGGCATCAGCCGGGAGCTTTATTTCCCAATTACCGTTTGCTTTTCGTTTCAGACTGTATTTTTTCTCTTCTTTCCAATCGTTGAATGTACCAATCAGGAAAATCTGGGTGGCATTGGGAGCCCATTCGCGGAAAACCCAGCCGTTATCAGTACGGTGCAAACCAAAATAAAGGTAGCCGGATGCAAAATCCGACAATGTCTGTTTCCCTTTATTGGTTAACTCTGCCTCTTTTTCAGAAGCATGTTTATGGCGGCCGTTTATGGCATCTGCATATGGTTCCAGCCAAGGATCGTTCTTAATCAAATTCAGTGTTTCCATAGAGGATTGTTTTTGGGTATTTGTATTATGCTTTAACTTTCACAATAACTTTTTTCACGCCGTCCGGAGTGATTCCGGGAGCATGTCCGTCTTGTGGGAAGAAAATGGCAAACATACCCGGTTTTACTTCGATATAGCTTTCTGCCAGACCGGTAAAGAAAGTAATATCCTTTTCCGCGTTATAAGGAGCATCTTCCGGCATACAATCCTTTGCTGCGGTATAACCCATTATTTCAGTACCCGACAGAGGTATTTGGATATCAATAAAGTCTTTATGCGTTTCCAGTTTGGCATCTTCCTTTGTTTTAGGTTTGGTTTGCGCTACGTTTACAAGCAAATCCTTACCTTTAAGTTCGGTTTTTCCCACTTCCAAAGCGTTTAAATCGTGTGATTTCAAAAACTCAATAGCCTGTGCGAATAAAGGATTCAGCGAAGCATATTTCTCTATGTTTTCAAGTCTGTCTACTACCATAATTCAATTGTTTTTAAATTAGTTTTTAAATTTATTCAAAGTCGTCTATCGTGTAATTTACAAAGTCGGAAAAACGTTTCAGTTGCCTGAAAATATCATCTGTACGTTCCAGAAAATCAGGAGCTAAAAAGAAACTGTCAGGCTGATGACAGGAAACTGTATATTCTTTACATTGCAGATATTTCAAATACGGATAGTCTTTAGAGAAACCTTTTGGAGCTGTTTTTAGGAAATTCTCGCCGACAACGGGAAAATATTGTTTAAAAGCCGGGTCTTCGACAATTCCTCGAAACTCATCCATGTTATCATAAACCGCTTGCCTCAAGGCTTTCAGCAGGGGAGAGGGCGGGCAATAACTGCCACCTGCCAAAAGGCAGTTGCCCGGTTGTAAATGAACATAGTATCCGCAATGGTCTGATTTCTTTCCTTTGGCATTGATATAGCCGCCAAAATGATTTTTATAAGGCGTTTTATCTTCAGAAAACCGTGTGTCTCGGTAGATACGGTATGTACAGTCTCTGGCTTCAATGCCGCGAATGCTTTCGTCAAACAATGAGATACGGGAGATAATTACTGTCAGCAAGTTCTCAAACTCGTTCCGGGCATTTTCATACTGCTCCCGATGAGCGTTGAACCATTCACGATTGTTGTTGGCGGATAGTTCTTTCAGAAATTGAAATATAACAGGGATGTTCATATCGTATATATCCTTATTTCTGCCAAATTTACGGATAATATTTCTAACATGCTACAAATAGGCATAAAAAAAGCATCGGCTTGGGTAAACCGATGCTCCTTACACATTTATCAATCAAACAGACGCTTCTGTTTTTTGATGTACTTACTTATCACAAGCAGGTACGTCTCCTTTAATTAATCTTATATCTAATACTATGAAAAACACATCTATATAACATTACACTTTCAGATTTTGTTCATAAGGGTAAGGATAACTTTAGTATTTGTTATATCTTTGTCGGAAAAATAAATAAAAGATGGAAGAGTATAAATACGATGAAGAAAGTGTTAATGCACTGGTTAAGTGGGCTGAAACGGCAACATTTCCTGAACAGGTCATGTTAAGCGATGCTGAAAATATATTTGATGTAAAAAGGTATGTACGGGCTAATTTGAGCGATATAGCCGCCCATTACCCTGACGAATTCTATAATCCGGCTATTACCCGTTTATATAGATTAAAAGATAAAATGGAAGGTAAAGATAATGCAGAGTGATTGGGTCACCCTGCATTATCTTTTTCATAGCTTTATTTTGAGAATCTTGCCACTGTATCCTTCTACAGATATTTCTGTCGCCTTATAAGGCAATAAGCTTATATTTTCTTCTTTACCGGTCAATAAATCTACGGCTCGGTATTGTTCCATTTGCGGTATTTGCAGAAAATCGAAAGCGTGGGAAGGAATATTGATTGCAAGGTCTGCCGATATATGGTCGAAGTTCACGACAAACAGCAATAAATCCCGTCCGTACTTGCGCAAGAATGTATATTGTTTATGTTCGTTGAAGCGCCAGCCATTGATGTTGGCATACATCAGGTCAAAGAAATCTCCTTGCGAAATTGCTTTTTCTTCATTGCACAATGTTAATATGCGTTGATAGATGCCATACAAATGCTTCTGATTGTCCGTCAGCATCTTCCCGTCAAATTTTCCGCCGTTGCGCCAGCGGCGTATGGTGTCCACGCTCCAATAGTCAAAGATAGTGGTACGTCCGTCTCTGCCGCTGAATCCTTCGCTGTCCATCCCCAGCTCGCCGAACTCCTGTCCGAAATAAATCATCATGGGATTCACATTCATACAAGCCGATACGATGAGGGCGGGAATGGCTTTACGCGGATTGCTTGCAAAGAAATCGGAAGCGATACGCTGTTCATCGTGGTTTTCCAGAAAATTCAGCATTCGCTTTTCTATCCCGCCCAAGCTTTGCCATACCCGTGTAATGGCGGTAGCGGATTCGTTGCCGCAAACTATTGCACGAAGTGTGTCATACAATCCCACTTTATCATAGAGATAATCAAATTTTCCACGAAACAGATAATTACCGTATTCTTTCGGATTATACACTTCGGCAATAAAGAGTAGGGCAGGGTATTTGGCTTTCACTTGCGGAATAGCCCATTCCCAAAACTCGACAGGAACCATTTCCGCCATATCGCAACGGAAACCGTCGATATGCTTCTCCGCCCAAAACATCAGAATGTCCAGCATTTTATTCCATGTATCGGGAATGGGGTTGAAATGGCAGGTACCGCCATTCTGATAATCCACGCCATAATTCAGTTTGACCGTCTCATACCAGTCGTTGATGTTGGGATATGCGTCAAAGCGGTTATTTCCGGTTGCTTTGGCCGGGAACTCTTTATAAGGTTCGGCAGCAGCGCCTTTCATATCAAATTGTCCATGCAGTTCCGATTGCGGAATATAATAGAAGTTGTTATAAGGGCTGAACGCATAGTCCGTATCGTCATTTGCTCCCAGTTGAGAAGTCCCGTCCGGCTGCATATCCGAATGATACTGACGCGCTACGTGGTTGGGAACGAAGTCGATGATAACCTTCAACCCGCTGCGATGAGTGCGTTGCACCAGATTTTCAAATTCTCTCATGCGTTCGGGAACGTCTTTCGCCAAATCGGGGTCTACATCATAATAGTCTTTTATTGCGTATGGCGAACCGGCTTTGCCTTTTACGATAGCCGGATGATCGGGGCGGATGTTGTAGCGACGATAATCCGTTTGCGTTGCATGTTCAATAATGCCGGTATACCAAATATGGGTAGCCCCCAGCTTTTTGATTTCTCCTAATGCCTTGACGGTAAAATCCGCCATCTTGCCACATCCGTTTTCGGTAATACTGCCGTTATTGATGCAGTGGTTATTGTTATTTCCGAATAATCGGGTAAACACTTGATAAATAATCAGTTTTTCGTCGCTCATTTCTTTCTATTTAGAGAATGGTTATTTTTATTCTTTCCATATAGTGCCTTTTTCTATTTGCAGGCGTTCCAGTATATCATTAGTGGCATTATATCCTTGCATAAATATCTCCTCTGCCTTTTCCAGTTCCCTGTTGCTGTAACCGTCCAGGTTGTAAGGCTCTATCAACAGGTCGGCTTTTTCCCGTTCGGGAAATGAATTGGAACGGAACATGAAGTTGTACGAACGTAAGGCGACGCTTACAATATTCATTTTGTACTTAGGCGCCATTAATGGGCTGACATTGATTGCCACAACTTTCTCACATACCCGCCGGATGGTAGATACGGGCAGGTTCATCAGCAGTCCGCCGTCTACGTAGTACGTCTCGTCTATTTTTACGGGTGCGAACAGTACGGGCATACAGCAGGATGCGGCTACGCGTTCTGCAATATCTCCTTTATGAAAATGTGCAAGGCGTCCGTGGTCCAAATCCGTGGCGGTGATAATCAGCGGTAGCTGCAATTCTTCCAGTTTCTTCGCTTTCAGGTTGCTTTTCAGGAAGTCTTTGAATTCGCTAAGTTCAAACAAGCCCACTTTAGGAATTACCAGTTTCGTTAAATCCTGGAATTTATGTCCGGCAAAATAATCCAGAACTTTATGAGGTTCGTTGCCGTCCGCATAGAAAACACCTGCCAGCGCACCTGCGCTGACACCGGAAATGATATTGGGCTTGATATCGTGCTCCAATAAGGCCTGCATGGCTCCTAAATGGGCAAAACCCTTGATGAAACCGCCGCTCAAGGCATAGCCGATAGAGTATTTATTAGAGAACCAATTGTTCGTTGCTCCTTCCATGTTGTTGAAATCTACTATTTTTTGTTCGGTACGAAATTAGTTATTTTATCGTAGTAAGAAAGGAAAATAGCAGAAAAATGTTCATTTATTATAATATCCACGGAAATTTGAAACACGTTTCATCAAACAGCGCATAATCGGCCGTACCGTTTACTGCAAAGGTTTTGATGCTGCGTGCCTCTTTCAGCAGTTCGCATGCCAACTTTATGGTAGCTCCTGTTTTTATACGGTCGTCCACCAGCAAGATGCTTTTTCCCCTGAAGTTAAAATCGACAGGAGCCAGCAGTTGCGGAGCATCGTACTTAGGATGCTGATATTCGTCCCTCAAATTGATGCGCAGCAGATGCACTTCTTTTTGTAAACGCTGATTGATGATGCCTGCCGGAACGATGCCGCCATTGGCAATGGCTACAATCATATCAAAATCATCGTGAAACTCAATCGTACGGAAGCGTTCCAGCACTTCTTCCATTGTCTTTGCCATAAGAGTAATGCGGTTTATATTTTTATCAACTCGTAATCCATTGTTCCCAAGCCTATTTTTTCGGCGTGACGCAATCCGGCAAGCCAGTCCGTATCAGGATGTATCATGTGGAATTTGTCGCAGCCGCACAAGTCTTCGTGTTCGTGCTTTTTGGCAAGCACATTATCACTGTGCAGTACGGGAGCCTGAATCACCAGGTCTGCACACGCCTTATCCAGCGCTACGGGGTCTGCCGATGCCAGCATGCCGAGGTCGGGAATGATGGCGGCATCATTATGGTTCCAGCAGTCGCACTCCGGCGATACGTTCATAATGAAACTGATATGGAAGTGCGGTTTGTCTTTCAGCACGGCAACGGAATATTCAGCAATCTTGTAGTTCAGCCGTTCGGACGTATCCCAGTCGCTCACTACGGCGGCGTCGTGCTGGCACAAAGCTACGCATTGTCCGCATCCCACACATTTGGTATAGTCTATTTCCGCTTTGCGTTCGGCATTCAGATGAATGGCATCGTGGGCGCAGTGTTTTACGCAGATATTGCATCCGATACAATTTTCGGTGGCAACTTTGGGCTGTGACGAGGCATGCAGTTCCAGCTTACCGCCTACGCTGGCGCATCCCATCCCGAGATTTTTCAGAGCGCCGCCAAATCCGGCCTGTTCATGGCCTTTAAAATGGTTCATGCTGATGATTATGTCCGCATCGGCAATGGCAGTACCTATCTTGGGAGCAGGGCAGTATTCTCCGTCTATCGGTATTTCTCTGTAGTCCGTCCCTTTTAGTCCGTCGGCAATAATCACCTGGCATTGAGCGGATATAGGATTGAAGCCGTTCTCCATGGCGCTCTGCAAATGGTCTACCGCATTGGAGCGACGTCCGGAATACAACGTATTGCAATCCGTCAGAAAAGGCTTGGCTCCGAAACTGCGAAGCAGATTTGCCATGCGGGCGGCATAATTAGGGCGGATATACGCCAGATTGCCCGGTTCGCCGAAATGTATCTTAATAGCGGTAAAACTGTCTTTTAAAGGAAGCTGTCCGATGCCTGCACGTTTAAGCAGACGTTCCATCTTATCTAAAAGATTAGAGGTGGGAGAGGTACGTAGGTCTGAAAAATATACTTTGGCTTTTTCCATGATAGATAGCTGTGTGTTATGATTGTTTCTGCAAAAATAATAGATAATATTAAATAATGGCAGGTATATGCAACAAAAAAAGCAGCGGAGTGGATACCGCTGCTTCAACTTTGTTTTCAAGAAAAGGCAATTTGTTGTCTCTATGACAATCAGCCTAACGGGTTTTCTTCTTCGCCGCCGTTGCCGGAACCGCCACTGCCATTGTTCCCGCTACTGCTGCTGCCGTCCGTATAATCGGTGTCTACAGGTACGGAACGGGTAACACTCATTTCATTCAGCATGCGGTTGAATATCTTTCCCGGTGTAAACACGATACGTTTTGAAAGGATATTGCTTGCCTTAACGGCATCTTCCGTATCCGCACTTTTGGTTTTAATTGTAGGGCGGAACAATCCGAACTCACCCATTTGTATGGTCTTGCCGTCGTCGATATCTTCCGCCATCATATCTACCAAACCGCTTACCACCAAATCCACCACTTTGCGGTGAATGCCGCACAAACGACTGACCTTTTCACACATTTTGTCGAAGTTCATTTTACCCGAACCGACAGATTTCGCTACATACTTTTCTGTGTTCGTCTTGCCAAAACCGAATACTCTTTTGGTTACTACATACTTTAAAGCCATAATTGTTAAAGTTTAAAAGGTTAAAAAAATAAGGTTTACTAATGCCATTTATTTTTAATGACTATGCAAAGATACAACGGGCGTCCGCTGCCGCAGTCCCCTTTTAAACCCTTTAGAAATGTTTTTCCAATAATAAATTGCTATTGTAGCTGAAAAGTCGTATGGTTGTTTCCCATTGTTACGCAATGATATAAAATTAGGGTAAAACGGCAGTAGAAGATAAAATGTATTGTTCTTTTAATGTAGTCGAGAAATGAGAAGAATTTTTGGAGTTTACGTTGCATAAACATCTGATTAGTACTTTTTTTGTTCAAATGGTTTATTGCTCAATGTTGTCATTGGAAATACCTACCGTCTGCCCACCATCCACTACAAGCGCATGGCCGACCATAAATCCGGCTCCTTCCGAACACAACCACAGCATGGAGGATACCATTTCTTCCACCTTACCCAACCTGCCGATAGGTTCCTGTGCCGCCATAGCCTTGTAACCTTCCGGTGTTCCACCGGAGAAACGGCGTATCATCTCCGTGTCGATGACTCCCGGACAGACTACGTTGATGCGGATGGGAAAAAAGATATTATCTGAGGAGAAATAGGCAATCAATATTTTTTATCCATATTGTTATTTGATTAAATTGTGTTTTTTCAGCCATGCCAATATTTCATTATCAGCATTGCTCGCATTGGATTCACGGATAGCAAGACCTTCTGTTACATTAGCTTTCGTAGCTAAACGGCGTATTGTTTGTACACTTTGCCCCATTCTGTTACCTCCATGTGTCATAAACGGTACTATTTTCTTTCCGGATAAATCTACCGTGGAAAGGAAGGTACGCACAGGCGGTGCGAGGGTGTTGAACCAGCACGGAGAACCGATATAAATCACATCGTATTGTTCTATGTTTTGAGGAAGCGATGCGAGTTCAGGTTTATACTTGTCTCGAACTTCCCGTTTTGCAATTTCTTCTATTTCATCACGGTCAGTAGTATAGGGAACAGCGAGTTTCAGTTCGAATCCTTCCGCCCCCGTTAGATAGCTTATTTTTTCTGCGACGGCGCGTGTATTACCTCCCCATGAAAAAAATACGACTAACGATTTTCTGGGCGTGGCATTACTTGTTTGGGGTTGCTTTTGTGCGCTTGTTGAGCTGCAACTACATAATCCAATGACGGATAAAAGCAGGCATAAAAGTTTTGTTCTCATAACAGTTCATTATTTGAGATTGGATTTGAAAAATGCTTCCAGCTTGTCGAACGGAATCATCCGGTCATAGAGGTCTGTATGGTTGGCTCCGGAAATAATCAGCAGTTCCTTGTTGTCACCCTTGAGGTGTTTGAAAGCATCCTCGCTGAAATAGCGTGAATGGGCATTCTCGCCGTGAATGAGCAATACGGCATTGTCTATCTCGTTGATGTAGGACAACAATGGCATATTGATGAACGAGAGAGCCATCGTGGGACTCCATGCCCCGTTGGAGTTGATGGAGCGAGCGTGGAAACCGCGATCGGTCTTGTAATAATCGAAGTAGTCTTTGACGAACTGCGGTTCATCGCCCTTGATTTCAGCGGGCAGACCGGGTGTTCCGGAAGTGACCGTACCGTTCTGCGCATCGTGGGTACGGACGGTATTTATCGCTTCACGCTTTGCCTTACGAGCTTCGGAGCTGTCTTCGGCATCGCAATAGCCGTTGGCATTCACGCGGCTCATGTCGTACATCGTGGAAGCAACCGTTGCCTTGATGCGCGTGTCCATTGCAGCGGCATTCAGTCCCATGCCACCAAATCCGCAGATGCCGATGATACCGATGCGTTCCGCATCTACGTTAGGCAGTGCTGCCAGAAAATCAACTGCCGCGCTGAAATCTTCCGTGTTGATGTCGGGTGATGCAGTGTTCCGCGGTTCGCCGCCGCTTTCGCCCGTATAAGAGGGGTCGAATGCGAGGGTAAGGAATCCACGTTCGGCCATTGTCTGTGCATAAAGTCCCGAAGCCTGTTCTTTTACTGCGCCGAACGGACCGCTCACGGCAATGGCGGCGAGTTTGCCTTCAGCGTTCTTTGGTTCGTAGAGGTCGGCGGCAAGCGTGATGCCGTAACGATTGCGGAAGGTTACTTTACGATGATTTACTTTGTTACTCTGCGGGAATTTTTTGTCCCATTCTTGTGTCAGATTCAATGTTTCCATATTATCACTTGGTTTTTGATTTGTTGTACTGTTCGTGCAACCGGTAAGCAGTCCTATACCCAACAAGGCTGCGATAGTTGCCGATTTAAGATTCGCTGTTTTCATTTCTCTGTTACTTAAATGATTATTGTCTTATTTTCTAATGCAAAGATACGGGGATAAGACCAATCGGACATTGTTGTGAGGCTCAAAGAGGATTATTCAAAAGCTCAATTATATATTTTCTCAAAAGCTCAATGTAAATGCTAAAAAAATTGCTCCAATGACCGATGAACATTGGAGCAAATAATCAGATGAGCGGATAACGTGCGGCGGTTATAAGAAGGTACCGTTGCAAACCTGAAGCAATTATCCCTTAATGGCTTTCCCCATTTCGTATGCACGCACTAACGAAGGATGCCCTTCCGTTTCACCCGGTGCGCTGACACCTCCGGCGAAAACTGTTCCTGTAAGACGGGCTTTTTCGAAGCAGTCAATCCATCCGGTAAGTCCCGCAACGGCACGTTCCGGTACATATTCCTCATCTTCTGCCGCACTGGTCAGCATATAAATGTCGCGGAAATGATAATCGGACGAATAGAGCGGATTGGCACGATCAAGCAAAGTTTTGAGCTGACCACACATCTCATAATAATAGATGGGTGTAGCGAATACGATTACATCGGCATCGTGCATTTTGGCCACGATTGCGGGGGCATCATCGTTGATAACGCAGTGCTGTGTTTTCTGACAGGCGAGACATCCTTTGCAGAAACGGATGTTTTTTTCTCTGATTGTTATTTTTTCGACCTCATTCCCTGCTTCGGAAGCTCCTCTGGCAAACGCATCGGCTAAGGATTCCGAATTGCTCCGCAAGCGGAGACTCGATGATATGACTAATACTTTTTTCATTGTTTTGTTTCTATATTATTCTATTCTTTATTTGTATACTCTCTCAAAAATCGACGTGCAATCCTCATTAATTGTTGTTTTAATACCAATCATGTTTTTCGTTTCGGTCAAGAGCGGCGATTTGTGCCATTTCCTCGGATGACAACTCGAAATCGAATAGGGATATGTTCTCTCTCTGATGGTCGGGATTACTCGAACCGGGAATGATGACTATACCATTTTGCAAATCCCATCTCAAAATTATTTGTGCAGGAGATTTTCCATGCGCTTTTGCAATCTGTCCGATTGTTTCGTTACCAAGCATGGCAGCCGTATAACCTCTGCCTCCGAGCGGATACCACCCTTCGATGGCAATACCGTTCTCGTGCATGAATTTTACCACTTCCTTTTCCTGATAATAAGGATGGATCTCGTTCTGAACCAGTGTTGGCTTTATATTCACTTTGGGCAGAAAATCCGTCATTTCCTTGATGTAATAGTTCGATACGCCAATCGAACGGATTTTTCCGTTTTTGACTGCTCTTTCCATTGCCTTGTAAGCCTCTACATCGTGCGCTCCGGGATGATGAAGCAACATCAAGTCCACGTAACCTATATTGAGTTTACACAGTGATTCCTCAATGGCTTTTTCTGCATCGGCAAACTGATTCGGATAGAGTTTCGTGCAGACAAACAGTTCTTCCCGCAGCACGCCGCAAGTTCGAATGGCTTTGCCGACCTCTTCTTCATTACCATAATAACTTGCCGTGTCGAATTTCCGATAACCGAGTTTGACGGCAGCCAGAATGGCATTCACGCACACATCGTCATGAAGACTGTATGTGCCTAAACCGATAATCGGCATTTCATATCCACTGCTGAGCAGAAGAGTCGGAGGGTTGCCGTTTTCACCTTCGGACAAGTCAAACATTCCGTTATCGGATGTAGGTTCCGGGGATGGAACGGGATTTGATTCAGGTTTGAGTTCGGGGACTATATTCTCCGTCTTTTTTGGAGAATCATCCGGATTGCAAGCACTTAATGTTAAAGTCTGACTGCACGCCATCATTAAAGATATTAACCACTTTATCATAACTGTTTCGTTTTATGTTTCTGATTTCGGAAGCGAAGTTAAGGAGAAAACTCCACAGCGACCTTACTGTGAGGCTCAAATAAGATTTCTCAAAAGTTCAATACTTTCCAGTATTCGAATTAAACGAATGCGGCGGTAGGCGATATGCCATATTGTTTTTTAAATGCGGTCGAGAAGTGTGACGGATTCTTGAATCCAACTTCGGCATAAACATCCACAATCTTTCTGTTGCCTCCCTGCATTTTAACGTAAGCTACTTCAAGTCGTTTACGGATGAGCCATTTTTCAGGTGTCAGATCGCTAATCTTCTTGAAATCCCGTTTGAACGTGGCAAGGCTGCGCCCTGTGTAATGTGCCATTTCTTCCATTGTGAACTCGCACATATAGTTTTCGTTCATAAACTCCATGATGTCAATTTTCCACGGCTCGTTGAAATCGAAGAGCATCGGTGCGAACCGATTGTCAATATGCAACAATGCAAGCAAACCTTCCTGTAATTTCAGTTGCATCAGGTCATCTGCAGGTTTTACTTCCGGATTGAAATAAGGCGTCATAGAAGTAAAAAGGCTGGCGAGTTCCACAGTCTTGGGTAGTTTTATCACACCGGAATCGAGCTTTGGAGTGTTAGTTGGCATTCTGCGTTGTTCCAGCTTACCGTACATTTCGCGCAGGAAACGGCGTGTAAACATAAGGAAGATACCGCAATACCGTTCACCGTCTTTTGTTTTTTTATACATGGTAATGTGGTGGTCACGCGGTATGAAGATGCATTCGCCCTTTCCGACATGAATCTGCTCTTTTCCATTATCAAGAATCATCTCACCCGAATAGACATAGTTCATGGCATATTCGCGTGAACGGTGTACACAACCGCTAAAGTCATTGTAATAGAAACTGTAAAATACATTATTATAGTTGAATATGAGCTTCATCGGTTCTGATTGTCCATTTATCATATTTTGTGTTTTAGTCTGATTTTTCATTTTTAATACGGTTTGATTGGATTAGACATTCTTTTCGGATACAAAGGTAGGAAGGTAAGAGGTAGCTTCCGGTAGATGAATTACGGATAAAATAAACTCTATTACAGATTTATATGTCGGTAATAGAGTTTATATTTGGCACAAATGCCTAAAATGGTTACATTTGTAATGTCCTCGTTTTAACAGGACGGAAATAATAATATGTGGTTGGATTTTTATATGTTCCTAACCCTTGCGTCAGGCATTGCTTTGGCTGTTTTGGGATGGCAGTTATGCAGTATTCATATTCCTCATAGGGAAGATACGCACCGACTGCGGACGGCACGTGCCATTCTTGCCGCATCTTATTTCATTCTTGCTATTCCTGCTTTTTGCGAACTGTTTAATGGTGGAGAGGCCGACCGTAAAATCATTGCAGTCTTTACGGTAGCGGTGGCCGCTTACCAATCGTTACTGTTTACCGTCACACTGCTGACATTTATTCAACCGCTGTATGTTACCCGTCACAGAGTACGGATACAAACAGGAATCGTAACGGTTGCAGTTGCCTTGTTTCTGTTTATGGCTTTGACAAGTGAGGAATGCTGGGTGTTTTTTGTTGCATTGGCTGTATATGCAGTGCAGTTAGTCTGTTATACATTGTTATTTCGCCGAAAGTATGCCGAGTGCCTTCGATTGTTGGAAGAATATTACGATGAAGACCAGCATGCACGGCTGCGTTGGACGAAATTCGGCTTTTATGCTGCACTCTCGGTTGGTATAGCCGCTTCTTTGTCCGTGTGGCTGCCACCGGTTGCTTATAATATTTTTACTGTCGGTTACATTTTGTTTTACGGGTGGTTTGCCGGTCGTTTTTGTAATTATGTGGTAAAAATCAATTATTATCTGCCGGCCGTAGCGCAGGGACAGGAACCGGTTCGTCTGCAAGCGGTAGATATGGCTGCCTGTGGATTGTCCGAACCGGAACTGGCAACGGAGAAAGAGCATCTGCGGCTTGCACTTGAACGTTGGGTTGCCGAACGGCGTTTTACCCGTCCTGAAGAAGGCAGGGAACAAATTGCGCGGGAATTGGGGACGACAAAAGAGTTTCTTTGCTGGTATTTCAAGAATGAGATAGGCCGGGACTTCCGTCCGTGGCGTGTCGGCTTACGTATCGAATATGCCAAACAATTGCTGGCCGAAGAACTCGGCATCTCCATGAACGACCTTGCACGCAAGGTAGGGTTTGCCACTAAAAGCAACTTTTACGGATATTTTAAAAAGCTCACGGGTGAAACCCCGGTCGAGTATCAGCGGCGGATTGTGTCACAATGCTGACTTTACAACTAATTATTTCTCAATGTTTTATAAGCAATAAATCAGGAATATGGTCGTTGTCTTTAATTGTACATTCTAAAGGATGAAGATTTAACA
>ERZ773237.1544-NODE-1544-length-18634-cov-12.136229_pt1 | contig 18634 bp, 18 predicted proteins | sample MGYA00580990_ERZ773237 | MGnify/ENA primary metagenome ERZ773237 (study PRJEB29015, sample SAMEA2737749) | human gut metagenome | biome: human gut; feature: human-associated habitat; material: faeces | place: China | collected 2012 ...
AGCCTTCCAAGCTGGATACGTGGGTTCGATTCCCATCACCCGCTCTATTTTTTTAGCGGGAAGCCTGATAAATCAAGGTTTCCCGCTGTTTTTGTATTACCTGGTCTGATACCAGGTGATACCAGAATTTTTGAATGTACGATCCGGTTTTTATTTGTATTTTTTTATAGCGGCGTCAAAATCAGAAACATAAGATTCATCCTGCTTTACACGGAAAATCTCGTACTCTTTGATTGCCAGCTTTTTTGCAACTTCGCTGGAAATAAAACCGGCATTATGAAGAAGCTCATATTCATTAAATTTCAGAAAAGAATCAAGTTTGTCTATCCAGTCCTGCATGGACATAAGCTTGTTTCGTTTTGCCTGATTTTCAGCATAGTCTAAATACATAGTTACGATATCATTTAACGAAGATATTTCTTCTTTGGAAAGATAGTTTTTCGAAACAGTAACATCGGATTTATGTATTTTACCATCGGGTGAGTCTTTCCAGGTGGTCAGTCCCATATGTTCCTTTTGACTATTGGCGCGGGAATGAATAATTTCCGGAGCTGTTTTCTGTGTCACGGCAAAGAGAAGTTTATTCTGTACAGTCTTAAAGAATTTCTGAGTGATCTCGCTGTCCTTGTCGTAATCATAACTACACTGGGAATAAATATCGGTGATCTTCTGATAAAATCTTCGTTCACTGGCCCGGATCTCTTTGATACGTTCCAGCAATTCGTCGAAGTAATCTTGTCCGAAAGGCGTTCCGTTCTTTAACATATCATCGTTAATGACAAAACCCTTAATCATATATTCCTTTAGTGTCTTGGTTGCCCACTGACGGAACTTAGTGGCTTTTTTAGAATTTACACGGTATCCCACAGATATAATCGCATCGAGAGAATAATGCTTCACGGAACGCTTAACCCGCCTGTTTCCTTCTGTTTGAACTACCGAGAAAAATTCGGTAGTTGAAATTTCGTCAAGTTCTTGCTCAAAATAAATATTCTTAAGATGCACGGAAATATTATCGGAGGAACATTCGAATAAATCCGCCATTGCTTTTACATTCATCCAGAATGTTTCATTGTAAAAATATACTGAAACAGAAATATTTTGATCATCTGACTGATATAGTAAAACGTCTCCCTGCATAGGCTCTGGAAGAGGGGTGCTTTGTTGCGGCACTTCTGCATGTCTTCGCCGCATTGCTTCTAATTGCTTATCAAAATCCATAAATTCTCCTTTCAATTAAATTAGTATAGCTGCTCTACAATAATTGTAGAAAACATATGTTCTCATGTCAAGATAAAAAGAGCAGCATTTTTTGACCTGGAACAATTTCATAAAACCAAAGTTAGGTTTGACTTTCAAGAGATCTTTTCTAAGTAGAATGATGCAATGTTGATAAGTACGTGAAGGAGATGCGTGCGGAGGACCGATTATGACAAGGTGTTCTATGAGACTGAATAAAAAAGTGAATACCTCCGATATACATGATAGAACAGGTAGACCCGGAAACAGGAACGGAGGGGCTTATGCAGGTCGGTGGAGTAGGAAGCGGACATGACACATATTCTCATCAGGTGACAGGATGTATTCACGAACATGGGGAAAATAAGGACGTAGGCGGCGCTGGAACCAAATTAGGAAGCGTACAGACTATACAGACCGCCGAGGAAGTATTGCAGGAGAATTCTTCGGTGAATCTTATGTCCTGGGTGCAGAATATCAGTAGTAAAGGCAAACAGCTTTTACAGAAAATCTGGGGAGAGAGCAAGGAAACTAATGATGCGATCACTTCACAAAATGGCAACGGAAATCATATTGCAGGGCAGGAGACGCTGGTCACCGGGAATTCTGTAGGAGTAAAGACTACAATGAACAGGGCGGTAGTGGAGACAGCAGCTACCCATACGTATTTCCGGCCTGTGGAAGCAAAGGATACCATGCCGGCAAATCCTTTTCAGAAGGTGCGTTATCAGGTACAGAAGGTAGCGAGAAAGTTGATGGACCGGTTGCCGGGTCGATTTCTGGGATCCCATACAGGCGATTTTTTGCAGACGAAGCAGGAGCAAACGAAAGAAGATCTGCGGAAGAGAAGTCAGTATAAACAGGATGATCAGGAGATCGAGTGCATTCTCACGGATGAAAGCTATCTGACAGATTCCTATAACCGCAAGGGTGAGTACAGCCATCTGACTACGGATAAATAATTATATTACGAATTTTACGAAAAATTTCAATAATTTGCTTGACAGTTTGGCATTCATCATGTAATATAGTCTTTGCTGTGAGACACAGCAGACATTCATAAGATTGCGGATGAATGCCGATACAATTAATTTCATACCTTCAAGATACAGGTTTTGACCTGTACAATATGCGCGAGTGGCTCAGCGGTGGAGCACCTCCTTGCCAAGGAGGGGGTCGCGGGTTCGATCCCCGTCTCGCGCTTATAAATAAAAAGGAGTGATGCATAAAGCATCGCTCCTTTTTATTTTCGAGCCCAATCCTGGGCTCGAAAGTTCGATGTCTCCGCTCCGCTCCGGTCCGCGCAGGCCGAGGTCCCCCGGACCTCGTGCGCCGTCTCGCGCTTGTCTGCACAGAAAATTTCAGAAGCAAAAGGAAATACGTATTTGATTCGGTTCGTATAGGAGCTTTATTTTGCATGCACATGACCGCGGGACCAGACTTTACTGGGCTGTGCCTTATAGGTGGGGCGGCGGAAGAGGAGGCTTTTCAGTGCGGGACCGTTAAAAGGAAAGAGGGGCCAGAAGTAGCTGAAGCCCGCGAAGGTCGGGGTAGTTAAAATAGAGACTGTCACCAGTGTCAGACCGATAAGGAATCCTGGCAATCCCCAGAGCCCTGTTGTGACGACCAAAAGAATGCGGTAGATCCGCAGGGCATCGGCGAATTCTATACTGGAGAGAGACAGATTCGCCAACATGGTGACAGCAGCATAAAAGAGGACTTCCGTGGAGGCCCAGTTAAGGCTGACAGCAATGTCACCAATCAACAATCCCCCTACGATAGACAGTGCACCGGAGACACGGCTGGAACTAAGTGCGGCAGAGTATTTGAAGAGGTCTAAGAGGAACTCCACCGCCAGTACATAGAAAAAAAGGCGGAAGGGTGACAGATCGCTGACGGGTGTGAGCTGCAGCGAGGCGGTGATCTCGGGATAATAGGCGGAGAGAAGTAAAAATACCGGCAGAAGCAGAAGACTCACCGGAATGCACAGGAAGCGTATCATGCGGAAGTAGGTTCCGGTCAGAGGATTGTTGTAATAGTCCTCCGGACTCTGGGTAAACTGGAAGATCGTACCGGGAAGCAATAAAACGGCGGGAGAATTGTCCACGATGAGCAGAATGTGCCCTTCGCACAGGTAGCTGCATGCCACATCGGGACGCTCTGTCAGCTGGATGCTGGGCAGGGGATTCCACCATCTTTTATGAATCAGAAGCTCTTCTAAGCTTTTGCTGCCCATAGTCAGCGAAGTGATCTGTAACCGGGAGAGCTTTTGCTTCAGAGCCTCTAATAACTCCTCGTTAACCTGGTCTGCCAGATAGGCAATAGCTACATCGGTGCGGCTCTCTGTTCCCAGGGTGCAGATGGAGAAGGTCAGTTTCGCAGAACGCACCCGGCGGCGGATAAGATTTGTATTGAATAAAAGTGTCTCCACGAAGCCGTCCCGGGCACCCCGGGTGCTCCGTTCGGTATCGGGCTCGGAGATACTGCGGACGGGATAGGTACGGACGTCAATGATCACCGCCTGATCGAAGCCATCCACCAGGAGGATGGAAGGCCCACTTAAGAGATTTTGCAGGATATCATCCACAGAGGAGGTCAACGATACCTGTGCATAGCCGAGCCTGCTCTGCACATAGCCGGGGAGATCGCGGATCTCGGAATCCAGTGTATAGTGAGGATCCTGCAGGTCGGAGAAGATCTGCTGGAGGATCTCGGTATTGCAGAAACCATTGATCCCCAGCCAGAATGCCGGAGTCTCCCCCAACCGGAGATCGCGTGTGATCAGGTCAAAGCTTTTACCCAGAGGAAGCAATCTGTGGAGAAGATCAATATTTTGGGAAAGTTCTGTGGATAACGAAATGTTTTGTGCCATAAAAAGGGAATCCTTTCTGAATAATGATATAATGATTGCATAGACTGCCCGGTGGGTATATTGTATTATTCAGATAGATTCCCCATTATTTTGGTAACTATTCAGTTTATCAGTGATATAATTGCCACAGACCTAACAGGATCAATAAGAGCCCGGAGATGGGATCGGCATATTCTCCGACCTGCTGCAGGAGGATGGAACGTCCCAGGCGGCTCCCCAGTGTCAGGAATCCGAAGGAACAGAAAAAGGTGGATATCGAGGCAGGCAGAAAAGGAAGTCCGGTAATGCTGGCGGAGAATCCGATACCGATATTATTCATGGAGAGGGCACAGCCCAGAGCCAGCGTCTGCGGGAGAGTCAGATTCCGATGTTCGGCAAATTTTTTCTTTTCCCGGCATAGACTGCTGTTATCTGAAGAACTGCAGCGCCATCTGGAGACCAGCCATTTTCCGGCATAGTAGAGCCCGAACAGGATCAGGATACTGCTTCCGGTCCGGGTTGCGATCTCACCGGGGATCAGAGGCAGTAAAAGGTTACCGAGGCTTATAGAGATCACAGTACCGATGAGAGTGACTGCGCTGATCAGCAGATTGTGTTTTGCAGGAAGAGGGATCTTCTGCAGTCCGAGTGCACAGCCTACCAGAAGTGCATCCAGACTGGCGGAGATACCGAAGAGCAATGAGGGAAGAACAGACATAGCATGCTCCGTAGAAAATATTCTTAATTTTACTATATTCCTGTAAAAATTTTTTGTGAGATACGGCGCGGGGGATGCCTGAGGGACAAAAACGATGAAAATAAAGAATAAAATCATAGAATTTGTAAAAAAAGAGACGGTGTTGACTGCGGCGATGGTGCTGGCAGTATTGTCGGCGGTAATGATCCCGCCGGACACAGAATATATCGGATATATTGATTTTCGGACGCTGGCGATTTTATTCTGTCTGATGACTGTGATGGCGGGATTGCAGAAGCTGGGCATATTTCGCAGGGTTGCCAGGATATTATTGCAGCATACCCACAATGTGATTGCGCTGGCAGAAATTCTGGTATTGCTGTGCTTCTTTTTCAGCATGTTGATCACGAATGATGTGGCATTGATCACTTTTGTGCCTTTTACGTTTACGGTACTCCGTCTGTCCGGAGAGGAGGCTGTCCGGAAACTGGCAGTTCCGGTGGTGGTATTACAGACGATCGCAGCGAATTTAGGAAGTATGCTGACACCCATTGGTAATCCACAGAATCTGTATTTATATGGGAAAATACAGATGTCCCCGATTGCATTTATAAAGCTGATGCTGCCGTATTCTGCGGTGTCACTGTTCTTTTTGTTTATCTGTACGGCGGTTGCGGCGAAACACAGTGGCATTGCGGTCAGAGATGTGGCAGGGGCGTTGCAGGCAGAAGATGCCGGACAGGAAACGGCAGGATGGCGGAGATATCTGCCTGTGTTTTATCTGATATTATTTTTGTTGTGTCTGTTAACGGTGGCGCATATGATTCCCTATCCGGTAACGCTTGGAATTGTGGTGCTTGGGGTTGGAATCCTAGACCGCACGACCATAGGAAAAGTGGATTATTCGCTGCTGCTGACCTTCGTGGGATTTTTTATTTTCATAGGAAATATAGGAAGAATGCCTGCTTTTTGCAGCTTTTTACAAAAAATTATTGAAGGAAGGGAAGTCATGACGGCAGTGGCTGCCAGCCAGGTGATCAGCAATGTACCGACAGCACTGTTGCTGTCCGGTTTTACAGAAAATGTGAAAGCATTGATCGTTGGAACGAATCTGGGCGGTCTGGGCACATTGATCGCTTCTATGGCAAGCCTGATCTCTTATAAGCAGGTGGCAAGTCAGATCCCCGGGGAAAAGAAACGGTATTTTGGATGGTTTACAGTGGCCAATGTGGGCTTTTTGCTTCCATTATTATTTATAAACGGTCTGTTATAGTGTGTTTATTGTTATAGAGTTATTTATTTTATTATGTAAGGAGGCAGCATCATGACAGAAGATATGACAATTATTGCAGAAGAGGCATATTCCGCAGCCAGGGAGATCCTGGAGAAAGCTAAGCCGGAGGCGGGAGAACTGTTTGTAGTAGGGTGCTCCACCAGCGAGGTGGGCGGTGCATCCATCGGTACTTATTCCAGCCCGGAGCTGGCAGAGGTGGTCTTCGGTGGAATTTATCAGGCAACGCAGGAAGCAGGCGTCTATCTGGCAGCCCAGTGCTGTGAACACCTGAACCGCGCACTGATCCTGGAAAAAGAGGCAGCCGTAAAATACGGTTATCCTATGGTCAATGTGGTCCCCCAGCCCAAGGCAGGTGGGTCTTTTGCAACGGCAGCATACAAAGCCTTCGAGCATCCGGTGGCTGTGGAGCATATTCAGGCGGCAGCAGGAATGGATATTGGGGATACGCTGATCGGAATGCATCTGAGAGATGTGGCAGTACCGGTGCGTCTCCGGACCGGACAGATCGGAGACGCACATGTGGTATGCGCCCGTACCAGACCGAAATTCATCGGCGGAGGCAGGGCAGTCTATGACGAAGAATTAATGTAGTGCAATCATACGAATTTGTAAGCAGTGAGTTCGGAGGGCGGGATCGGGAACTAATTCCGGGGCATACTGCGGAAGTAGTCACGGATCCACCGTCCGGATTCATTGAAATCCTCATCGGTCCAGTCAGAGAGAGCCGTGCTGGCAGCCTTAAAGACACTGCTGCTTTCGTCCTTATTGGCCAGATTCCAGCAGCAGAAGCTGATCTGATATTTGTTCAGCAAATCCAGCCACTTGGTCGTGGAATCGAAGTCATTGGCACCATTGCCGGAAGCGTCGCACATACCGAATTCGCTGACGAAGACCGGAAGATTGTTCTGTGCGCAGGTCTCTAAGCGGTTACGCAGGTCATCTTTGTGGGTGCCTGCGTAAAAATGCAGGGTATACATTACATTATCAAAGGTAAGCGGGGAAGCTGCGGCTTTGTCGATCTCCTGGCTCCAGGTAGGGGTTCCTACGAGGATGACGGCATCCGGCTTCTGTTCCCGGATCACCGGGATGACTTCCTCGGCATAGGACTTGATGCTGTCCCAGGAGGTACCGCTGTTGGGCTCATTACAGATCTCATAGAGCACATTGTCGTTGTCAGCAAAAGCTTCCGACATTTCCCGGAAAAAGGCGATCGCCTCATCTTTGTTCTGATTCGGGTCGCAATCACTTAAAATATGCCAGTCTACGATCACGTACATTCCAAGCTCTGTGGCGTAGGATACACCGTCTCTTACCAGCTGCTTCAGCTGTTCCTTATCACCGCCGGCGCAATAACCGCCGTACTCCGCTGTATACATGGCGAGGCGGATACAGTTGGTATTCCAGTCGTCCCGCAGGGTACGGAAGGAATCATAATTGATATACTGGGGGAACCAGGCAATACCGTGGGTGGACATACCGTAGAGCTGGACGATGTTCCCGTCTGCATCGGTCAGCTTCCCGTTCTCCACATGGAGAGCGCCGTGCTGTCCGAAGGGGGTGGAAGTCACATCCGCAGGCTGTGTGGATTGCGTTCCGGGAGTCGGTGTCTGTTCGGATGCAGCGGTGCTTTCGTTGACGGTTTCCGTGATGGCAGCAGACGCTTCGGGGGAAGCAGATGTTGTGGCTTCATTTGACGTATCCTGCCTGCCACAGCCGGCGAGAGCACAGGTGCCTAAGGCTGCCAGTACGGCACAGCTGAGCGTTTTTTTAAAAATAGACATAATAACCTCTTTTCTTATTCGAGTTCGAGAATCAACGAATGAAAATACAAACAATGGGTTACCTTTTAAAACTAAAAAACAAGCACTTACAACAAATATTATAATTGTGTCTGTGAAGCTTGGCAAGAAATGATTGCCCGCGGATAGGAGCTGTGATACAGTTAATGGGAACAGAGTTCGGAATAGAGGACAGAGATGGAGGAAATCTATGCTTCCGCAGTCATTTACAGAGAGAATGCAGGGACTTTTGGGATCGGAATATGAAGAGTTCCTGGCAAGCTTTGAGCATGAGAAATATCAGGCATTGCGTCTGAATCCGTTAAAAAGGGATGACATGTCTGTCATAACAGAAAAAGTAAAGCAGACTTTTCAGCTGCAGCCGGTTCCCTGGGCGGAGAACGGATATTACTATACCAAAGAGGACCAGCCGGGAAAGCATCCCTGGCATGAAGCGGGACTTTATTATATCCAGGAACCCAGTGCCATGGCACCTGTGACACTACTGTCACCACAGCCCGGAGAGCGGATCCTCGATCTATGTGCTGCTCCCGGAGGGAAAAGTACCCAGATCGCATCCGCGATGGAGGGAGAGGGACTGCTTGTCACGAATGAGATCCACCCGGCGAGGGCGAAAATACTGTCGGAGAACGTGGAGCGCATGGGCATCCGCAATGCCTGTGTATTGAATGAGACGCCGGAGCACCTGGCGGATATTTTCGAGGAATATTTTGACCGGATCCTGGTGGATGCACCCTGCTCCGGAGAGGGAATGTTCCGGAAGAATGAAGTGGCCTGTGAGGAATGGAGCCCGGAAAATGTGCAGTTATGTGCAGACAGACAGGACGGGATCCTGGAGTGCGCGGCACGGATGTTAGTCCCGGGAGGCAGACTGGTATATTCTACCTGCACCTTTGCACCTGCGGAAAATGAGGGAAGCATCAGCCGTTTCCTGGCAAAGCATGAGGAATTCGAGATTGTCCCCATCGATAAAAAGGAACTGGGGATCCCGGAAGGCTGCGACGGTATTCCCGGTTGTGTAGAGAATCCGGCACCCGGCATTACGGGGACTTTACGGCTGTGGCCCCATAAGTTACGTGGCGAGGGGCATTATGCCGCAGTATTACAGAAAAAGGGAGAGCTTCCGGAAGGATATCAGCCGGTGAGCGCCACCGGATCAGAGAAGGGAATTCCGGCGAAGAATCTGACAAAAGACTGGGCAGAGTATTTTAACTTCGCAAAAGAGACCTTTTTGGAGGAGCAGACGATCAAAGCAGGACTATGCACTGCCGGAGAAGGATTTCTGGCATTTGGCGATAACCTGTACCGCATGCCGGAGAGAATGCCCGGGGTGAAAGGACTGAAGGTATTGCGCCCGGGACTTCATCTGGGCACATTGAAAAAGAACCGTTTTGAACCGGCGCACGCGTTAGCACTGGCACTACGCCCGGAGGATGTGAAGCATGTGTGGAAGCTGTCTGTGGAGGAAGCCGCGGCTTATCTGAAGGGACAGACTTTTTCCGCGGAAGGCGAGAAGGGCTGGTATCTGATCTGCGTGGATGACTGTAGCCTTGGCTGGGGGAAACTGGCAGGCGGCATCATGAAAAATCATTATCCCAAGGGGCTTCGGAAGGGATAACGGATCACGATAATAAGGACATTTTATATGAGAACAGAAATATTATACGAAGACAAGAGTATCATGGTTGTCCGCAAACCGGCGGGACTGGCGGTACAGTCCGCCGGGATCGGACAACCGGATGTGGTCAGCGAGTTGAAATCCTATCTTGCAAAGCTTCCCGGCGCGGGGAGACCGGGAAAAGGAGAGCCGTATCTGGGCATAGTCCACAGACTGGATCAGCCGGTAGAAGGACTACTGGTATTTGCCAAAGACAAAAAGGCAGCAGCGGCATTGTCGAAGCAATTAACAGAAGGTGCGCTGAATAAACATTATTATGCAGTACTTTGTGGATATCCTGACTGCCCGGAGGGGGATCTTGTGGATTACCTTCGCAAGGAAGGTAATGTGGCGGTGGCAGTGACCGGCAGGGAGCAGGAATTTGCAGATGCGAAGATTGCCGTGCTGCACTATCGCATTTTGGAAGAGATCAACGATCCTTCTCCGCTTGCGCTTGCAGATGTAACGATCGGGACCGGACGGTTTCATCAGATCCGGGTGCAGTTCGCACATGCGGGATTTCCGCTGTTGGGAGATACGAAGTATGGAATGGCAGCGCTAAAAGAGGCGATGCCTGCGCAGAAATATCGCGGCGTGGCACTATGCGCGTACTCTCTGGAACTTGTCCATCCCATTTCCGGGAAAAAGATGGGATTCCGGGTAGTGCCGAAGAATCCGGTATTTGCAGGTTTTGCGATGAAGGAATTGAAAAAACTCACAGAAAATGAAACCGGAATCTCCAAAAGGGGATAAAAAAAGTCTCTCAGAGCACACTAATCCCAAAAAGGGAGTGTGCGGAATGGACTGGGGAGAATTCGGTAAAAACATTATAGGAAAAAAGATGATAGTACTGCTTGCGGTGACGGGAGCAGTCTATTTTTTTCTGCAATATCTGACACCCCTTCTGGCACCGGTGCTGTTGGCGATGCTGTTCGTCACGATATTCGGACCGGTGATGAAACGGATGAACCGCAAACTGCATTTTCCAAGACCCTTAAGCGCCATAGTGCTTCTGATTCTGGCGACACTGCTGTTGGCTGTACTGTTATGGGTACTGAGTTCCTGGGTGCTGGGAAGTCTGCCGGTGTGGATCCGGAGTATGGATGCGAGGGAGCAGGAGTGGCTGGCGATGGTACGGGATCTGTGTCACGGTGTGGGAGAGATCATTGGCGTGGACGCTTCCTATCTGGAAAATACGGTCAGCGGCAGACTGCAGGAAGGACTGGATTCGCTGGAGGAAAATATTCTGCCGGGGATGCTGTCGCAATCCATGCAGTATGTGCGGTGGTTTGCGGAGGTGGGAGGATTCCTGGTGACATTTCTCATTGCGTCGGTACTGTTGGCGAAAGACTATGACGGGATCATGAACCATCTGCTGGATCAGGAGTCCTGCCATGTGCTGTTGGAGGTGATCTGCGGAATTGTCCGCTATATCGCTACCTTTGTAAAAGCACAGGGGATCATCATGTCGGCGATCGCATTGACGGCAGCGATTACGTTAGGGATCGCGGGGATAAAGCATGGAGTGCTGTGGGGGATCCTGGCGGGGATTCTGGATGCGCTGCCTTTTATTGGCACGGGGGTGGTGCTGTTGCCACTGGGAATCTGGCAGCTATTGGAGGGAAGCTTCGGTAGAGCGCTTATCTGTGGTGCGCTGTATGTGGTATGTATTTTCCTGCGGGAGATACTGGAGCCCCGTCTCATCGGCAGGAAAATAGGAGTGTCTCCCATTGCTGTATTGGTGTCGTTGTATGCCGGGATCCGGCTGTTCGGCGTCTGGGGGATCATCAAGGGACCGTTGGGATTTGTGCTGATCTACGAGACGTATCATAGCCTGTCTAAGATGTCTGACCGGCAGAAAAACAGAGCGGATCGCTTCTGAGAAAAGATTGACGAAAGAAGTCCGGAAAGCTATCATGAAAGGGAATAAATTTCCGGTGGTCGGAGAAGGTTCGGAGAGATGAAGCCTATGGCAAAAAATACAAAACACAAGAAAGCAGAATCCGTAGCAGAGACACTTTGCAGCTTTAGCGGATTTTTATGTGATATCGTGATCAGCGTGTATATGATCGTGATTCTGATGGTACTCCCTCTTTACAATAAAGGATATGCCAGGATAGGAACAGAGAAGGAGACCTTTTTTCTCAAGACTATGACCTATGGTGCGAAAACTTTGCTGCCGGTATTTTTACTGTGGCTGCTTTTCCGGCTGGTTACAGCAGTTCAGAAAAAGGAGTTGCCAAAGTTCACGGAATGGCCGGCGGGATTATGGAAGAATCTGAGTGTGACGGACAGATTTGCCGTATTTTATGGAATTGCGGTTTTAGTATCCTATCTGTTTACGAATTACCGGGAAGAAGCATTGTGGGGGACAGCGTCCTGGCGGATGGGAATGTGGACGCAGCTGGGAGCGGTGATCGTGTATTTTATGATCTCCCGCATGTGGCAATGGAAGAGCTGGATCCCGGCGCTGGTACTGCCGGTGTCTGCGGTTGTTTTTTTTCTGGGATATGTGAACAAGTTCTGCCTGCTTCCGGTGGATCCGGAGTACGTGAACCCTTCCTTTATCTCGACGATCGGGAATATCAACTGGTACTGCGGGTATCTGGTGACGATATTGTTCGGGGGAGTCTATCTGCTGTGGCGGATGGAGGAGATGACATGGAAAAAGCTGTTGCTGATGGCATATGTGACGATCGGCTTCGCCTCGTTGGCGACTCAGGGAAGCAGCAGCGGCATTGTAACCTTCGCAGTGGTCATGTTCGTATTATTCGGGATGTCCGTGAAGGACAGTGTCCGGATGGAAGTGTTCTGGCAGGAGATGACGATGTTTTCCGCAGCGTGTCTGATTACCTGTGTTCTCCGCCGGTTGAATATATTTTCCCGGGAACTGATCCTGGAAGGAATTACAGATCTGCTGACGTTTTCGATTGCAGGCATATTTATGACGATTCTGTCGGGAATTATTTTGTATTGGATACACAGAACCCGGGTAAGACGAAGTTATCCGGAGAAAATGTTACATAGAATCTATTGTGGGATCGCTATTGCGGTACCGGTTATGATATTGCTTGTTTTGTTACTGACGCTGATCAATACCTTAGCCGGTGGTGCGTTGACTCCCAACATCACAGACCCGAATGTGACAAAATGGCTGACGTTTAATGTCAGTTGGGGGAGTGCCCGGGGCGGTACCTGGGCAGCAGGTGCCAGATGCTTCTGGGAGGCGGACTTTCTGCATAAAATATTCGGCGTGGGACCGGATTGCCTGTATGCATTTTTATCCAACGAGGGAAGTGTGGGACTGCAGACGATGGTGAATGACCGTTTTGGCGGGAACCGGCTTACGAATGCACACAATGAATGGCTGACGGTTCTGGTGGATATAGGAGTATTGGGGCTGATCAGTTATGCAGGGATGATGATCACGGCGATCAGAGATTTTCTTCGTGCCGGGGAGAGCAAGATGCTGGTCGGAGCCTGCGGGATCTGTGTGCTGGCATATACAGTGAATAATATGTTTAGTTTTCAACAGGTGATGAATATTTCGACGGTGTTTGTGATTATGGGGATTGGGGAGAATTTACGGTCTGCACCCGAACGATGTGTTTGAGCCAGCTAGAGGACGTAAGTTCAATACATTGAGATAGACAAGATTCGAACTTGCGGTCTCCGCTCCGCTCCGGTCGGCTCAAAGCCGAGGTCCCCCGGACCTCGTGGGTCTCCGCTCCGCTTCGGTCGGTCCAGGCCGAGGTCCCCCGGACCTCGTGGACCCTCTGCGCCCGAACGATGTGTTCAGTCCGATACAGGTCACAGGTGCAATACGTTGAGGCAAACAAAAATAAGCTTCCACATTTGTGGAAGCTTCAGACTGTAGACAAAGTCTCGCACTACTGTGCGGGATTTTTCTTTGCTAAGTACCAGAATGTCCAGTGTTTATGCGGATTTTTCGGCACCTTTCTGGTATAATAGAAGTATCAAATCAAGGTAGGTACTTCTATTTATGATGACTCAGAATGCAGATAAAAAAAGAGAACAGGTACAGTTTCTTTGCATGGATGACATGGTTCCACAGGATCACCTTCTACGAATTATAGATAAAGCAATCGACTGGAACTTTATCTATGACCTTGTAGTCGAAAAATATTCACAGGATAATGGTCGTCCCAGTATGGATCCCGTAATGCTGATTAAGATTCCTTTTATCCAGTATCTTTATGGAATCAAAAGTATGCGGCAGACCTGCAAAGAAATCGAGGTAAATGTTGCTTACCGATGGTTTCTTGGTTTAGATATGATGGATAAAGTGCCACATTTTTCTACATTCGGGAAAAACTATACACGACGCTTTAAGAATACCGATCTTTTTGAACAGATTTTTTCCCATATCCTGATGGAGTGTTACAAATTTAAGCTGGTTGACCCTACAGAGGTTTTTGTAGATGCCACTCATGTAAAGGCAAGAGCAAATAACAAGAAGATGCAGAAACGAATTGCCCACGAAGAAGCCCTGTTCTATGAGGAACTCTTACAAAAGGAAATCAACGAAGACAGGGAAGCTCATGGAAAGAAACCTCTGAAAGAAAAGAGTGACAAGGACGATGATGATAACGACAGTACACCATCAGCCGGAGGTGATCCAAAAGAATTCACAGATGACATTCCAAAAGATACTAAAACAATAAAGTGTAGCACTACGGATCCTGAAAGTGGATGGTTCCGCAAAGGGGAACACAAGAATGTATTTGCCTACGCAATAGAAACTGCCTGTGATAAAAATGGCTGGATTCTTGGTTATACAATTAATCCTGGAAATCAGCATGACAGCAGAACTTTTAAGGGGCTGTATGATAAAATCAAGAATATCGGTATAGAAACACTGGTTGCAGATGCAGGATATAAAACTCCGGCAATTGCAAAACTTTTGATAGATGATGGCATAAAACCTCTTTTACCTTACAAAAGGCCAATGACCAAAGATGGATTTTTTAAGAAGTATGAGTATGTATATGATGAGTATTATGATTGTTATATCTGTCCAAACAATAAGACACTGACATATCGCACAACCAACAAGGACGGATATCGAGAATATAAAAGCTGCGGTGCGGCCTGCGCAGAATGCCCGTATCTTTCACAGTGTACAGAAAGCAGAGATCATGTAAAAACAGTAACCCGCCATATATGGGAACCATACATGGAAATCTGCGAAGATATCCGTCAGATGTTGGGAATGAAGGATTTATATGCACAGAGAAAAGAAACCATAGAGAGAATCTTTGGAACAGCAAAGGAGAATCATGGTTTTCGATATACACAGATGTACGGAAAAGCCCGGATGGAAATGAAGGTCGGGCTTACATATGCGTGTATGAATTTGAAAAAGCTAGCAAAGATTAAGGAAAAAAGGGGACTGTTGAAGGAAAGAAAAACTCTCAGAAATTTAATTTTATACAAAATTTGTTTCATAAAAGAAAAATTGCTCTGGGATGTAAATTCCAGAGCAACTTTGTCTACAGTCTGAAGCTTCCACATTTGTGGAAGCTTATTTTTCGTCGTCGCGACAAGATTCGAACTTGCGACCTCTGCGTCCCGAACGCAGCGCTCTACCAAACTGAGCCACGCGACGATTTTGTTAACGCGAATCGCGTCAACATTAAAATAATAAATAAAAACCCATTGATTGTCAAGCAAAAAACGAATATGATAGAAGAAAAAGTTGCAAAAACGATAAAACCACGAAATTAAGAGAGGAAATTCTATGTACAATACAACGGTAACGCTGAAAAAAGGAGAGGGCAGAACGCTGAAAGCCGGGGGAATGTGGGTATTTGATAATGAGATCGCATCCATCCTGGGGACGTTTGAGAATGGCGACATTGTAAACATTCATGATTTTGACGGCTATTTCATGGGATACGGTTATATCAATACTAATTCCAAGATCACACTCCGTCTGCTGGCGCGCAGGAAGGATACAGTGATCGATGAGGCATTTTTTGAGCAGAGGGTGCGGGATGCATGGAATTACCGCAAGGAGACCATTGATACCTCCAGCTGCCGTCTGATCTTCGGAGAGGCGGATTTCCTGCCGGGTATTGTCATCGATAAATTCTCGGATGTGCTCGTAGTAGAATCTCTGGCGCTGGGAATCGACAAGTGGAAGCTTGTGATCATTGATGCTTTGAAGAAAGTACTGGCAGAGGATGGTATTGCCATCCGCGGTGTCTACGAGCGAAGTGATGCCAAAGTGCGCCTGCAGGAAGGTATGGAGCGTTACAAGGGCTTCATCGGCGAACCGTTTGACACGAAAGTAGAGATCGTGGAAAACGGTGTACATTACATGGTGGATGTAGAGGACGGACAGAAGACCGGATTTTTCCTGGATCAGAAGAATAACCGTGCCGCCATTCATCGTTTCTGTAAGGATAAAAAAGTACTGGACTGCTTCACGCATACCGGTTCCTTTGCATTGAACGCGGGAATCGCCGGAGCGAAGAGTGTTCTGGGTGTGGATGCTTCCCAACTGGCTGTGGATCAGGCAACGGAAAATGCGAAGCTGAACGGACTGGAAAATACGGTAAGCTTCCGATGTGCAGATGTCTTCGAATTATTGCCGGAATTGGAAGCACAGGGTGAGAAATATGATGTGGTGATCCTGGATCCGCCCGCTTTTACCAAGTCCCGCAATTCCATCAAAAATGCCGTGAAAGGATATCGTGAGATCAATCTTAGGGGCTTAAAGCTGGTGAAGGATGGCGGATTCCTGGTAACTTGTTCCTGCTCACATTTCATGGATCCTGAGCTTTTTGCCAAAACAATCCGGGAGGCTTCTCATGGTGCGCATAAGCGTCTCCGCCAGGTAGAATTCAAGACCCAGGGCCCGGATCATCCAATCCTGTGGGCAGCGGACGAGAGCTATTACCTCAAGTTCTACATCTTTCAGGTCGTTGATGAAAAGTAGAAGTGGAAAATAGTGAAAAAATAGTGAAATATTAATGGAAAAAGTTCTCCTTTTTGGATATAATAATATTTGAAAGGGAGGCTTTTTTATATGATTAAAGTGACTTTAACGAATGAAATTTTAAGATATATTATAGAAATTGAACAGAATAGATATAAAGTATCGTCAGTAAAGCTCTCCAAAACAGTTATGAATAAGCTTCGCAAAAATTCAAAGAAAAAAAGTTCGTATGCCTCGAACAAGATAGAGGGAAATCCCTTGTCGGAAAAACAGGTGAACGAAGTAATAGAAAGTGATGAAAGAAAGCATTATCTGAAACCGGAGCAGGAAGTCCGGAATTATTTTTTGGCGTTGAATTTTCTCGAAGAAAAGGTGAAGAATAAAGAAAAATTTTCCAAGAAACTTATTTTAGATGTACAGAAACTGGTGGAAAATGGGGCGTCCAAAAAAAAATAGGTCTCAGAGGACCTATGCCGCCCGGAGTTCTGTTTGCAGTGTATGATTCCAAAACAGGGAATCCGGATTATATTCCCCCGGAATATTGTGACATTCCGGGACTTTTGGATGAATTAGTGGAGTATGTAAATACTACGGATGATCACCCTCTGATCGTAGCAGCAGTGGTGCATTATCAATTAGTGACAATACATCCGTTCGAAGACGGCAATGGCAGAACAGCAAGACTGTTATCCGGTTATATTATGGACTTGAACGGTTACGGATTTAATGGAATCGGATCGTTAGAAGAATATTTTGCATACGATATAGATGAATATTATGAATCTATTCAGATGGGACTTCCGGCATTGTATTATTCCGGAAGAGAGAATCCTCCGCATCCGGAGATCTGGATTAATTATTTTCTGCGAATGGTGAAACTGTATTCGGGAAAAGTCTGTGACTTACAGTTGGCTTCTGAGGAGGAAGATATTGCAGGAAGTCTATCTTTTCTGAAAGGGAAAGAAAAGGAGCTATTATTGTTTTTAATGAAAAATTATCGGGGAGAGTTTACTCCGATTGAAATTAGCAGAGAATTGTCGGTAACAAATAAAACGGTTATTAACAGACTGACGATACTGGTAAAAAATGGATTTGTGATTCCTATATTAGTCAATAAGAGAATCCGATCGTATGAATTGAGTGAATTTACCAAAGATCATGAGAAGAAAATTATAAAAGCTATCAGCTAAAAGCTTTCAGCTTTCAAATTGTTGACGAAAAATAACGACTGGAAAGCTTATGGGGGAAACGGTATGTCCTATTTGAATGGTAACAGAAAACTAACAAAGGACTAACCACACGGCAGAGAGTGATCGATAAAAATCGGTTGCTCTTTTTTCATTGTGAATGAGCTTGCATGTGCTATAATAAAACAAACTAACAAATCGGAATTTGTGAGGGTAATTATGATAAATTTTTTGAATGATATAAGGAATGCAGAAAATCCAATATCCAATAATAGAAAACTTATAAATACCATAGCGATATTGTTTCTCGGAATAGCTTTGGGAACTTTCTCAAAATATCTGGATTTTCGTCAAACTGAACTTCCAGGTGTGCTTATGGCAATAAATGGAGTCTTAGATATTGGTAATTTTCTTGGGCGTTTTGCAATCTGGATATTGATTGCACTGTGTATTTCTATTTATAGCAATTCTGCAATAAGAGCAAGCATCAATGTTTTTGTATTCTTTGTTGGTATGGTTGCAAGCTACTATTTGTATTCAAACTATATTGCAGGATTTTTCCCAAGAAGTTATGCGATGATTTGGTTTGGATTTACAGCTGTTTCTCCATTATTGGCTTTTGTCTGTTGGTATGCAAAGGGGAAAAGCAAACTGGCATTTATACTATCAGCGCTGATTTTGGCAGTATTGTTCAATATGTGCTTTGTATATGGATGCTGGTATTTTAATGCAAAATCTGTTTTGGAAGTGATAGTCTTTATTATTGGACTTATTGTTTTGAGGAGAGACACATTGAGGAGTTCTGCGCTAATGGGAACGATTAGTATAGTTCTTGCGGTTTTACTTGATATGGTTATTCCATTTCATTTTGGATAAACAACTTCAAGTTTACAGAACTGAATCAAAAGAGCTCGAAGGAGCTCTTTTTCCTTTTTTATAATAGTAT
>ERZ773237.1553-NODE-1553-length-18544-cov-14.581156_pt1 | contig 18544 bp, 13 predicted proteins | sample MGYA00580990_ERZ773237 | MGnify/ENA primary metagenome ERZ773237 (study PRJEB29015, sample SAMEA2737749) | human gut metagenome | biome: human gut; feature: human-associated habitat; material: faeces | place: China | collected 2012 ...
CTTTGCTCCCAGCGCGAACGTCATTTCAATCCACGCTCCCCGCACGGGGAGCGACCGTCGGAAAATTCATAAAGTCCTGCGAGGAACTGATTTCAATCCACGCTCCCCGCACGGGGAGCGACCTTTTGGAGCATGAGTTACACAACGGCAACGCCGACATTTCAATCCACGCTCCCCGCACGGGGAGCGACTTCTTCCAGCGCCTCTTTGCTCCCAGCGCGAACGTCATTTCAATCCACGCTCCCCGCACGGGGAGCGACTGCTTTGGCGCGATAACCGCCGTTCGGGATGGCATTTCAATCCACGCTCCCCGCACGGGGAGCGACGAGGCGCAGAAATACTCCGAGATTTTGCCAAAGCGATTTCAATCCACGCTCCCCGCACGGGGAGCGACCCGGCGCAAACGCGCATCAGGAGCGGGACTTGATATTTCAATCCACGCTCCCCGCACGGGGAGCGACCATGCCGGAGGCGTTTTCCGTGATTTGGGAAGAAGTCATTTCAATCCACGCTCCCCGCACGGGGAGCGACGCAGAAGGTGCAGCGGCACCTCCCGTCGGAATTATTTCAATCCACGCTCCCCGCACGGGGAGCGACCGATACAGACCATCGCGGCCAGCAGCATCAGCAACATTTCAATCCACGCTCCCCGCACGGGGAGCGACGTGTCAAGGTGTCGTTTGCACAGCCCAACAAGCGCATTTCAATCCACGCTCCCCGCACGGGGAGCGACAGCCGGACGGCGTGACGGTGTACAAGACGCGCGAATTTCAATCCACGCTCCCCGCACGGGGAGCGACAAGCCGGGCACACGCCCGGAACAGGAGGACACCATATTTCAATCCACGCTCCCCGCACGGGGAGCGACGAGAGCGCACCAAGGGCGTTATACAGGAGCTGCGATTTCAATCCACGCTCCCCGCACGGGGAGCGACTACAAGGCATACGCAAGCGCAGAGTAGTGAAGAATTTCAATCCACGCTCCCCGCACGGGGAGCGACTGTGATGTTCTTGCATGGTTAATTTTGGGATGCATTTCAATCCACGCTCCCCGCACGGGGAGCGACAAAGTCAAGCAAGTTCATGCCGGCACAAAGCATATTTCAATCCACGCTCCCCGCACGGGGAGCGACATGGCAGACCTGTTCGGCGACTGGGTTCCAGATATTTCAATCCACGCTCCCCGCACGGGGAGCGACGGTTTTGGAGCAGACGCGAGAAATCAAGGTAACGGCATTTCAATCCACGCTCCCCGCACGGGGAGCGACTTGCCGAGCACTGGACGTATACGGAAGGCGCGGCGCAATTTCAATCCACGCTCCCCGCACGGGGAGCGACGCGTATCACATTGAGCTATCAGAGCGAGAAAAGGATTTCAATCCACGCTCCCCGCACGGGGAGCGACACAAGGCGGGAATCGCGCAAAGATACTATGAAGCGCAATTTCAATCCACGCTCCCCGCACGGGGAGCGACGATATAATAATAGTGTCAAGGGGCGGTACAAAATATTTCAATCCACGCTCCCCGCACGGGGAGCGACAGGGGAACAGGTGCGCCTAATTCACGCTCCTTTTTATTTCAATCCACGCTCCCCGCACGGGGAGCGACACATGCCGGAATGCTGCATGTGATAGGTTGGGTATTTCAATCCACGCTCCCCGCACGGGGAGCGACGGATGTGTCTGAGCTGACGGGCGGAAGCCTGACATTTCAATCCACGCTCCCCGCACGGGGAGCGACCCTTGTGGACATCATGGCGGACGTAATCAAGCAATTTCAATCCACGCTCCCCGCACGGGGAGCGACTGCTTCGGGACTACCGCAGTCCTCACCGACTGGATTTCAATCCACGCTCCCCGCACGGGGAGCGACTGCTGGAACAGATTCACAGACTGAAAGCAATCGCATTTCAATCCACGCTCCCCGCACGGGGAGCGACGATTCGTGCGGTAGATTGTGCCGTCAGGCGCTTATTTCAATCCACGCTCCCCGCACGGGGAGCGACGCGATTGCGACGGGGCAGAAGGTGACGGTTGCGATTTCAATCCACGCTCCCCGCACGGGGAGCGACCCCGCCCTGCGCTGGTGTTGATATTTGGCTGCGTATTTCAATCCACGCTCCCCGCACGGGGAGCGACGTTCCGCGCCGGATTCATCCGCAACAGCAGCACGATTTCAATCCACGCTCCCCGCACGGGGAGCGACAGGGCGATTTGGACAAGGAGACACGATTGAAGCTATTTCAATCCACGCTCCCCGCACGGGGAGCGACAGGTTCGATTCGCATTCTTCAATTCGGCGATTCAAATTTCAATCCACGCTCCCCGCACGGGGAGCGACAATGAAAAAGCTGCTTGAAACCGATTACAGCAAAATTTCAATCCACGCTCCCCGCACGGGGAGCGACTTCCGTCCGCAGCCATTTTTGCAAGGCGCATGATATTTCAATCCACGCTCCCCGCACGGGGAGCGACGATTTTCGCCATCCGCCATAGCGCGCGGAAGCTATTTCAATCCACGCTCCCCGCACGGGGAGCGACGCGGCGCGGAAATACCAGCGTATTATTGGGAGAGATTTCAATCCACGCTCCCCGCACGGGGAGCGACCAAGAAAGCTGCTGACAAGCAAGGGGATGCAGGAATTTCAATCCACGCTCCCCGCACGGGGAGCGACCCCGCGCGCAGCGGTGGAATCGGCTTGTCGAGATATTTCAATCCACGCTCCCCGCACGGGGAGCGACTACTACCAAGGCGACGTGTCAGTCCGCGCAATATTTCAATCCACGCTCCCCGCACGGGGAGCGACGAAATGCAGCTCCAGCTTGCCGGTTTCGCGGTTGTATTTCAATCCACGCTCCCCGCACGGGGAGCGACGACACTTATCAGGATATGCGCAAAAAGGTTGAAATTTCAATCCACGCTCCCCGCACGGGGAGCGACGCATCAACGGATACCGTTTTGCCCCGATAGTTGTATTTCAATCCACGCTCCCCGCACGGGGAGCGACGTTCCTTGATTTCGCGCGAAGCCTGTTCTTCAAGGTATTTCAATCCACGCTCCCCGCACGGGGAGCGACCAATCACGCCGTCACCACCTCCGCGTCCGCCTCGCGATTTCAATCCACGCTCCCCGCACGGGGAGCGACTTCGACGGTGTTGACGGTGATGGCGCGATGCAAGTGATTTCAATCCACGCTCCCCGCACGGGGAGCGACTATGCCGCGCGTCAAACCGCGCTGGAACTGCTTATTTCAATCCACGCTCCCCGCACGGGGAGCGACGGCGACGGCGTTCTTTTTGTGCAAGTAACAAACCCATTTCAATCCACGCTCCCCGCACGGGGAGCGACCGCCGCCGAGGCCACGACGGTTCGCCCGTACTGACATTTCAATCCACGCTCCCCGCACGGGGAGCGACGTAACGCGCCGAAACGCCCGCCGCAGGGCGTCGCGATTTCAATCCACGCTCCCCGCACGGGGAGCGACGCGTGCCTATCCCACCACCTGCGCCCGCGTCATGATTTCAATCCACGCTCCCCGCACGGGGAGCGACACGCGCCATCAGCGGCTTGTCGTCGCCAATCTGCCAATTTCAATCCACGCTCCCCGCACGGGGAGCGACCGCGGAGGTGGTGACTGCGTGATTGACTTGCAGCGGATTTCAATCCACGCTCCCCGCACGGGGAGCGACAAGCGTCGCTCATGCTTGCCAATTCTTTCGACAAATTTCAATCCACGCTCCCCGCACGGGGAGCGACAATCTTGTTCCGCGTGCCGTACCCTTTGGAATGATTTCAATCCACGCTCCCCGCACGGGGAGCGACGTGATACAATGTGCAATAGTTGGTGTAACAAGCTATTTCAATCCACGCTCCCCGCACGGGGAGCGACGGGGAACAGTACGCTACAACCTCCTACGTAGATGATTTCAATCCACGCTCCCCGCACGGGGAGCGACATGAGCGCCTTGCCAGTTTGCGCAGCGTTTTTGATTTCAATCCACGCTCCCCGCACGGGGAGCGACGACAACGGACTGTTTGTCGAGGACGACATCGCGATTTCAATCCACGCTCCCCGCACGGGGAGCGACATGGACAAAAGCGGTTGTTGATGCTTTTGTGGATATTTCAATCCACGCTCCCCGCACGGGGAGCGACGACAAGAATTGTGCGTTTTTGTTGCGAAAAACTCATTTCAATCCACGCTCCCCGCACGGGGAGCGACGGACTTATAAGCCCAGTCCAGATTTTCCTCATGATTTCAATCCACGCTCCCCGCACGGGGAGCGACCTATCTACTATGGACGTATCACCTGCGCTTGCAATTTCAATCCACGCTCCCCGCACGGGGAGCGACTTCCACGTGTACTGTGACACGTTATTCCACGTGATTTCAATCCACGCTCCCCGCACGGGGAGCGACGCAAACGGCGCCCATGTAGGCGTCCCGTCGTCGCGATTTCAATCCACGCTCCCCGCACGGGGAGCGACATTAGTGCCTTGCCTGTTTGAGCGGCATTTTTTATTTCAATCCACGCTCCCCGCACGGGGAGCGACGATAATGCGTATCTATGCGCACCTCACGGAGAAATTTCAATCCACGCTCCCCGCACGGGGAGCGACGAACTTCCATTTGAATTGACTTGTCAGCTTCTGATTTCAATCCACGCTCCCCGCACGGGGAGCGACACATCGCCACGGAGCGCCTGAAAGACTTCTTGCGATTTCAATCCACGCTCCCCGCACGGGGAGCGACGGCAGTTAATTTTGAGGGGTCGATGGGGATAACACCATTTCAATCCACGCTCCCCGCACGGGGAGCGACCTGACTTCTCCCGCAGTAGGGGGCTTTTCTGGATTTCAATCCACGCTCCCCGCACGGGGAGCGACAAACTCCATCCATTCGCAAGGGCATATCCATGTGATTTCAATCCACGCTCCCCGCACGGGGAGCGACGCGGTTTCACAACGTTAATGCTCTGCGGCTGTGTCATTTCAATCCACGCTCCCCGCACGGGGAGCGACCCAAGGGATATATTTTTTCCGGCTGGCAAGGAAAATTTCAATCCACGCTCCCCGCACGGGGAGCGACCCAGTCGCCGAACAGGTCTGCCATACTGCACACATTTCAATCCACGCTCCCCGCACGGGGAGCGACAACAGTCAAGCCCAGCATATGCGCCGTTTGTTCCATTTCAATCCACGCTCCCCGCACGGGGAGCGACTGGATATTCCTGCATACTTTTGTAGGCAGTACTCCACATTTCAATCCACGCTCCCCGCACGGGGAGCGACGGTTTCACAACGTTAATGCTCTGCGGCTGTGTCAATTTCAATCCACGCTCCCCGCACGGGGAGCGACGTGTCCGATTCCAGAAATACAGTCAATCCTAACATTTCAATCCACGCTCCCCGCACGGGGAGCGACATTCTGGTATACAAAATATGGTTTATCATATATGATTTCAATCCACGCTCCCCGCACGGGGAGCGACCCAGTCAGCGCGGAAATTTGCTGGAAAATCTTGTCATTTCAATCCACGCTCCCCGCACGGGGAGCGACTCCTCTTATTCTTATTCACCCCACGTGGTGAGATGTATTTCAATCCACGCTCCCCGCACGGGGAGCGACGGTAATTTTATCCAACTGCACACCGCCTGTGGTAATTTCAATCCACGCTCCCCGCACGGGGAGCGACTCGGGGCACGAAGATACTGTATAGCCACAAAGCGATTTCAATCCACGCTCCCCGCACGGGGAGCGACATAACAACGGAGGCGACGAGCCGTGCGTCTGTGCGCATTTCAATCCACGCTCCCCGCACGGGGAGCGACGGGCAAATCGTCACGATGGACGGAATACCGCATGATATTTCAATCCACGCTCCCCGCACGGGGAGCGACGTCAGCATCCGATGAATCCGCTGTGCGCCGAACCCATTTCAATCCACGCTCCCCGCACGGGGAGCGACCTAACTTGGTACTAACTTGCAACTTGCGTGCAACTTATTTCAATCCACGCTCCCCGCACGGGGAGCGACGGCTCATCAAGCAGATTGAGCATCAGCTCCTTGACGGTATTTCAATCCACGCTCCCCGCACGGGGAGCGACAACGTGCTGTTCGGACTGTTCGCGGACGAGGAGATTTCAATCCACGCTCCCCGCACGGGGAGCGACTAAAGCATGGCAAGCGGTTCGGGGCGAGCGCTAAGATTTCAATCCACGCTCCCCGCACGGGGAGCGACGGAATTGCTCATTCAAAGCAGCGACGAACTACAAATTTCAATCCACGCTCCCCGCACGGGGAGCGACATTGTATATAATAGCACTTTCGTGTTCTGTTTTATTTCAATCCACGCTCCCCGCACGGGGAGCGACAGCATCCACCCGTGTACATCCTTCAGACGTGCTTATTTCAATCCACGCTCCCCGCACGGGGAGCGACTCTACGACACTGCCAGCTATCGTTACTTTATGGAGATTTCAATCCACGCTCCCCGCACGGGGAGCGACCTTCAGCCGTTTCAGGTCTTCCGGAAACATGGATAATTTCAATCCACGCTCCCCGCACGGGGAGCGACATCGCCAGCTTCCCGCGTCTGTGTATGTAGGCACATTTCAATCCACGCTCCCCGCACGGGGAGCGACGCTAAATCCGCTTGAAGACAATGGACGTGTAATAATTTCAATCCACGCTCCCCGCACGGGGAGCGACGTTGCCTCTGTAATTTGTACAAGATTCCGGGAACATTTCAATCCACGCTCCCCGCACGGGGAGCGACCCTAACGGCTATACGGGGAGAGAGGTGCAACATATTTCAATCCACGCTCCCCGCACGGGGAGCGACTCAAACATTCGTGGCTTTTCATCGCATGATATAATTTCAATCCACGCTCCCCGCACGGGGAGCGACCCGGAAAAGCCGTTTGCCGGCACGGAAATCGCCGGATTTCAATCCACGCTCCCCGCACGGGGAGCGACGCCACTTTTAAGGCAGGCAAGGCGCGCAAAGCGATTTCAATCCACGCTCCCCGCACGGGGAGCGACCCGCCCAGGCGGATGACACCCCCGCCCCCGCGCCGATTTCAATCCACGCTCCCCGCACGGGGAGCGACCCGTAAAGGCGCGGTCAATGTCCTGCTTCTTGTATTTCAATCCACGCTCCCCGCACGGGGAGCGACGGGAGACGGACGAGCCTTTCGAGGTGGACGGCAAATTTCAATCCACGCTCCCCGCACGGGGAGCGACAGCGCAAAGTAACAATTCTGTCGATCAGAATCATAGGCTTTGCACAAAAAGTATACCACAAAACAGTCCTTTTGAGAATCAGCTTAGCCGAAAATGCGGTAATTTTGCCGGAAAAACCGCGAAATCCGGTGCGAACCTCCCTGCAAAAGGCTGGAGGCTTGCGCTTCGCACGGGCGATTCGCGCGGCGCACCCTTACAGCATCAGCAGCCCTTCCGGGGCGTAGCTCGTCTTCACGCCAATGTGCTCAATCCGGCTTTCGTAGTGATTGCCGAGGTTGTAAAAGCGCAAACTGTCCTTTTCCGGGTCAATCAGCTGCCGAAGTTCCGCCTGAAGCAGCTTGTACTGTGCGGCATCCAAAGAGCACTCAAATACGGAATTCTGCACGCGCTGACCGTGGACGACGCAGCGCTTGGCGACTTGCCGCAAGCGGCGTTTGCCGTCCGCATCGACGGTGGAAACGTCGTAGGTGATTAGAACCAGCATCGGGAACGCCTCGCTTTCGGGTTATTTCCAGAGGAATGGGGGATAACCGTCTGTGTCGCCGCGGAGGGTGCGCGCAAGCAGCAGCGCCTGTACATAGGGAACAAGCCCCCACATGATTTTTTCTTTCAGGAACGGGTGGGTGATTTCTTCGCGTTTGCGGTTTTGCCACGCGGTCAAGAACTGCTTGCGCCCGGCATCGTTCAGGAAGACGGCGCCGCTCTCCTGCCGGTCGAAGTGCTTGTCCTGCAGCACACGGTTGTTCACCAGCGTGATGCAGAGGCGATCTGCCATCGGGGCGCGCAGTTCTTCCATCAGGTCAAGGGCGAGCGACGTGCGCCCCGGACGGTCGCGGTGCATGAAGCCGACGTAGGCATCCAGCCCGACGCTTTCCAGCGCGGCAGCGCAGTCGTTGGCGAGCAGCACATAGGCGAAGGAGAGCAGGGCGTTCATGTTGTCCTGCGGCGGGCGGCGATTGCGGCCGTTCAGCAAGAAATCCGCCTTTTGAGTCAGTATCATTTCGTCGAATACCGAAAAATAATCGGCGGATGCGTCGCCTTCCAGCCCACGCAGCACATCTAAATCAACCGCTGATTCAATTTGCGGCAGCTTGGCATCTAACGCAGCGGAAACATCCTTAAGTGCCTGCACATTCACGCGCAAGGCGTGGTCGCGGATGGTACGCTCCAGCACCCAGCGCTGATTGTATACCTTGCCGAAGATGAAATTCCGTGCAATCAGGCAGCTGGCGGATAGGCTGTCGGCGCGCCGATACTGCTCACGGCGCAGCAGAACATTGCCGCGCTCGCTGCCGCAGACGCGCGCTAAAAATCGCCCGCGCGGTGTCAGAAACGTCAGCCCAATACCGCGCTCTGCGCAAGCACCCATGAGTGCTGGACTTGCGCCCTTGTAGGAGAAAGTCAGAATGCCCTCCAGCATCAGCAGGGGATACTGTGCGCGCTTTTCCTCGCCCACATGGACGACGATATTCTCGTTTTCCAGCGACAAGTAGGCGTCTTCCGTCGTCACGAACAGCGTATTCAGCATCTTTCTCATGGCGAATCCTCCGCAATACGGGCGTGCATGTAGGCGCGGACGCTGCCGGTTCGGCTGAGCCGCGGAACGCATACATCCTTGAGCGAGCAGGCATTGCAGCCCTTGTGCGCCCGAACGGATGGCGTATGTCCGCGCGCCTGATTCTCCAGCAGTTCCGCCAGAAGCGACAACGTCCGCGCACGGAGGGATTCATCCAGCGCGACCCGCGTCCGCCGGTGGGGTTCGCCATAAAACAAGCTGCCCTCCGGGATGGCGCAGCAGAGCATCTCCTCCAAGCAGAGCGCCTGTGCGCACAGCTGCACCTCGTCGGCATCCTGCGTTTTGTCCGATCCCTTTTTGTATTCTACCGGGTACGGCAGCCACAGCCCTTCGCGCCCGTGCAGCGCAACACCGTCGGGGCTGCGGTGGAACTCCACCACGTCGCTGACGCCGTGCAGGTGCAGGCGGGCAGATTCCAGCCGCAGTCCGCGCAGAATCAGCGTATCGCCGCGCAATTCCGCTTCCGGGCCGTGATGCGCCGTTTGGTGGAACACTTGCCCCTCCGCCGTATGCGCATTTTCTGCCCACTGCTGCTCCAGAAAAATCAATCCCCATTGGCGGCGGCAGTAGGCGTAATGCTGCAAGGCGGAGAGGGTCGTGTCCTGTTGCGTCACCCCTTCACTTCGCAGGTGACGCCGTCCGGCAGATTCGCGTCATCCACCGTCCATTCGTAGTCCGCAAAGCTGCGCGGAACCGTCACATCCGCCTTACGCGCTACACGCACGTGTTCAAACAGCTTCCACGCGGGGGCGTTGCCCAGTTCCTTCTCATGGCGGAAGATGATGAGCTTGCGCACTGCCATCATGCCGCGCGCGGCGGAGTGGTCGTTTTCAAACATGTTGAGGATGGCGTCCCACAGCAGGGCGAGGTCTTCTTCGCTGAAGCCCGTGGTCTTGCGCGCCAGATTTGCGGATACGAACCCTTCCGCGCGGTACAGCCCGTAGGGGACGATGTACTTGCGCCCCATTTCGGTGCCCTTCTTCTCCGCGTCCTTTTCCGTCGTGATGGCGACGCGGGTGATGGTCACTTCCTGCGGCACAATGGGGTCAACGCTGCGGGCAAAGCCCAGCTGCACCGGCCCGCGCACTTGACCGCAGTTCAGCGACGCCTTGACAAACGTCGTCATCACCGCGCCGAACGTCCGGATGTCGTAGTAGTGGCTGCACATATAATCGCGCAGCTTGCGGTCAATCTCCGGGTCATTCGACTTCAGTTTCTTTTTGAGGTCGTCCTCCTTGATGTCGCCGTAGCCGCAGGCCTCCAGCCCTTCACGGTCGCAGCGATTCAGCGGAACGCCATCCTGAATATAGATGCCGTAATGTGGGTCGCCCTCCTTGACGGTCGCCACATAGTCGCGAATCTTGCGCTTCAGGCACACGTCCGTCACCAGCCCAAGACCCGTTTCCGGGTCGGTGCGGGGCATGTTGCCGGCATCGGGGTCACCGTTGGGATTGCCGTTCTGCACGTCGAACAGTACCACGAAATCATAGCGGTTGCGAATCACATCAGACATTGCTGTTTTCCTCCTTCTTTGTGAAGAACTTCTGTTTCTGGTGATAGTAGCCCAGCTGGAAAATACCCTGATCCTGCAGGTTCAGGCGCGCGGGGTAGCTGTCAGTCAAGCGCCCGCACAGCTCCGTCATCTGCTTGTCGTAATAGATGAAATAGCCGGTGTCAAGTTTCTTCAGGTGACTCTGCGCCAGCTTCAGCAGCGTCGGGAAAACGATGCTGGGCGTTGCGCAGGCAGCGTTGAAGTAACGATCCATGATGGTAGCGTTGATGCCGGGATTTGCCTTCTGCTGGAGGCTTTCCAGCACCGCAAAGAGACGACCCAGCACATACGGTGCGTAATTCGTCTGTTCGTTAAGTTGCACGTCGATGACCTCCTTGTACTGTGGATTGCTGCCGTTTTTCAGCAGCCATGCTTTGAGAATTGCCGCCTTGCCGCGGCTGACACTGTGCTCCGCATGGATGCGCAGCTCTGTTTGCGTCAGCAGCGAAACAGGGTAAGGCGTATCGCCAAGAATGGCGCGGAGCAAATCGCCCACCAGATGCGACGGCGGCAGCTTGTCCCTGCTGTTGGGATTCGCTATTTCCTTGAGCAGCGAATAGGCAGAAAGTGTTTCCCGCGTGTCATAGGAAGGGCGAATGATGTTCAAACGCTCCTGATGACGCGCCAAATTCGCGGCAAAATCGCCAAACGTCCCTTGCAGGAAGAAACGAACCGACAGACGGGACGCATTCGGCGACAGCCCCAGAATGTAGAAGGGTGTACGGGAATCCAGCGGAACATTCTCCCACTGGAGACCCTGCCCAAGGCGGATGGCTTTCATGATGCCGTCCAGCGTATTCTGCGTCATGTCTTCGTTAGTCCCCAGCAGAGCGGCAAAGCAGTCGCTGCAAGCGGATTGCGCCGTTTCTGCCCAGTAAACGAGGGTGGCAGATCCCAGAAGACTGTGATAGTCCTTCACGCGAAGCATGTAATTGAGGGCTTCGCCGTAGGCAAAGGCGGCGTGATTCCCGACGGGGGCGTTCAAGCCCTGCGCATCCTCTCGTCCGTAGGATTCGAAAGCATTTTTACCTTTGTTGAAGGAAACAAGTAATGCACCAGAAGACTGCGCGCCATCTACCCCTTTGATGGCAGGGTGCAAGCGAGCAATTGTATCCAATTCGCCCGTGACCAGACAGCGTCCTCGCGTGATATCATCCTCCACACTGCTGGAGGCAGCTTCATCCCAAGCCGCGTGAATCTCCGGCACATCCTGCGCCATTGTGGCTTCGCCAGATGCGTCCATCATGCAGAAAACGAGATTGCCGCCCTTGCACAGGTCGTCGAAATGCTCCAGCAGGGCAGGGGACTGTGCTGCCTTTTCAGGCTGCCAAGTGTCAAAAAAGCGGAGAATCGCCTGCGCCATCGGGCAGGATACGCCGTCCAGCAGCTCGCGATGCCGCTGGGCGCTGATGCGGAAGCAGGTGCCTGCATCCTTGATGGCTTTGCTGTCCGACGGCGTGTGTTCGCTGCTGCGCATTTCACTGGTGATGCCCAGCAGATACTTGGCGTTGTCGCAGAGGAAGCTGGCGGCCTTGCCGCTGGTGCGCTTGACAGGCGTGGGCAGGAACATCATGCGGGGAAGCAGCTTGCCCTTATCGTTTGCTGCGCCGAGCATTTCCACCGACGACACCTGCCCGTCGGCAGTCAGACGCAAGCCCCACTGCACCTTGACGGCGGACCAGCCGGGACGCTTCAACGTGCCCTGTGCGGCGAGCGAATCGTAGCACCGCACGAGCGATTGCAGAATCATTTCACCACCTCACAGTCTGTCAAGTCAATCACGCCATGCACCATCTGCGCCCGGAAGAACATCGGCTGGATGTTTTCCAAATCAGAATAGTCCATATCAAAAATCATATAGCCCAAATCCCGCGTTTCGTCGATGGTGGGGATGTCGCCGCCCTCCCAAAGGCGGAAATGCGCCGTGCATTCCCGGCAGCCCAGATACGGCTGCATGTATGCTTGACCGCTGCGAAGACGCCGCTTCACGATGTCCTGAAACTTGCCGGGATTGTCCGACGGATTGGCTTTGTCGGTCATCTCGAAGTGAGCTTCAATGACGTAGTGCACGTTTCGCAGCATGGTGGTAGCGCGCTGCTGAATATCGGCGTTTCGGTCGATGTAGGAGCGCTTCTTGCCGTTGGCTTCGGTCAGCACGTTGCTGGCGGAAATCTTAGATGCCACTTCGTTGCGGAGAATGTTCGTGAAGCGGATGGGCTTGCAGACGTAGATTTTATCCACATGCCATTTTAGGCCCGGATGATAGTATACACTTTCTACCATTCCGCGGGCGGCGCTGGGCGTTGGAACGTCATAGCTGACACGCTCAACCTTCATTTCAGGCCGGGTGAAGCAAGCGTAGTCGCCCCACACCTCCATTTTGATGGACATTGGTTCACCTCCTCAATCTTACTTCTCAATCAACACTTGCCGATGTGGGCAAGTGACAGTTCGCAAGGGGACGAATGGGTGTATCGTCAGCAACTCACTTCCTTTCGGTTGACAAGAACAGTATAGCACGGCACAGCGTATATGTCAAGAAGAAAATTCACTAAACTAGAAAATAATTTAGAGATTGAACAGAACTATCAATCATGGTTTGACACGCCAGCGAAAAGATGATAAAATGCCAAAGTCGGATGGAAACGGCGGGCAATTCGCTGCTTCTATCTGTGGGTTGAAATACTAAGCTAGACAATCGTCTAACGGGGCGGGCGGTGAGCGCAATGCTTGCCGCCCGTTTCTTTACATCTATCAGGCGAACAGCCCCAGTCCGCTCGTGCAGCTGACCTGCAAGCCGCATTCCGGCGTGTACAATTTGATGTCGCTCAGAATGCCGCAGTGCGCATCAGCAATTTCCGTGACGCCGCCGATGCCGCATAACGCCTGATACTCGCGGCGGTAGATACTCACGCCGCAGCGCCCCAGGCGGCGGAAAAGCTCACGCGAATAGTGCCCATCACGCAGGGCTTTGATGTCCTCGCTGTTTTCAGGTGTCGGAATGTATACCGTTACCGTATCTGCGTCGATAAAGTGGAAATGCTCGGCGGTTTCGCGGAAAGCAAATCTTGCTTCGGATGACAGCGTTTTGCTGGTATCCAGTAAATCATTTTCGGACGAAACGGGTCGTGAACGCTGCTGATTTTCGCCGCGCTTGAAAAGCAAATCGCAAAAATACGCGTGGATGGCTTTGCGGCTGCCGATGTCCTCCGCATACAGGCGCAGCACTGTGCGGCAGCTTTCAATGTTTGGGCGCATGATGGGTGGAACCGCGTGTTCGGTCTGGTAGATGTGGACGATGCTGTCCTGCGCCGCTTCCTTTCCCTCGCGATTGCAGCGTCCGGCGGCTTGCAGAATGCTGTCCAGTCCGGCTAATTCGCGGTATACGGTCGGAAAATCCACGTCAACGCCCGCTTCAATCAGGCTGGTGGAGATGACGCGGCAGCACTGCTTCTTGTCTAAGCGTTCGCGAATGGTGGCAATGGTGCGTTCACGGTCGATGGCGTTCATCAGCGTGGAGAGGTGGAAACGCCCCTCTTCCGGCAGGGCTTCGTACAGGCTGCGCGCCTGTTTGCGGGAATTGACGATGCACAGCACGGCATTTTCCTGACGAATCCGCGCGGCTAATTCCTCGTCCGAAAGCGTCCCGTCCTGCTGGAAGGTGACGCGGCGAAGGCTGCTGAACAGCGCATCCGGGTCGGGGACAAGCTCTTGAATGCGGGTGCCCGCGGTGAAGCCGCTGAAAATGGACAGCAATTCGGGCTGCGTCGCGGTACAGAGAACGGCGGTGACGCCGTAATGCTGCACCAGCTGGTCGATTACCGAGACGCAGGGGCGCATCAGCGAAATCGGCAGCGTCTGCGCCTCGTCGAAAATCACCACGCTGTTGGCGACGTTGTGGAGTTTACGGCAGCGGCCGGGTTTGGCGGCGTAGAAGGATTCAAAGAACTGCACGGCGGTCGTGACGATGACGGGGGCATCCCAGTTTTCGCAGGCAAGGCGCTTGCGGAGGGCATCGGGCGTTTCGGCATCCGTATCGGGCAAATCCACCTGACTGTGATGCTCCACCACGTTCTCATCGCCCAGAATCTCCCGAAAGACTTTCGCGTTCTGGTCGATGATGCTGGTGTAGGGGATGACGTAGATGATGCGCTTCATGTCATGCTTCACCGCGTGGCTGAGCGCAAAGGCAAGCGACGAAACCGTTTTGCCGCCGCCCGTGGGGACGGTCAGGCTGTACAAGCCCTGCGGATCTTCGCTGCCGCGCAGGCAGCGCCGCAGCACCTCGTTGCGCAGCGCGCAGAGGTCGGACTTGGGCTCTTCCAGCCATTTGGCAACGTGCGCTTGCAGCTTTTCCAGCAGCGCGGGCATGGAATCGCCGATGCCGCGCGGCTTTTCTTCCTTGCTGAGCGCGCGCTCCGTGTCCAGAAAATCAGCATCCACCAGACAGGAGAACAGCATCCGGATGTACATGGCAGTCAGGCGCACATCATTCCGCGGAAGCCACGGCGGTGTGGGCTGAACGCCTGTTGGCAAAGAAATCTCACTGCGCCACGCCGATGGATCATCGCCGCCGGTCAGCTTTTTGTTCAGCCGTGCGCACAATGTGCCATCATCGAGGCTGGAACGGGTTCCCAAGTCGGGCAGACCGCCGTGATGCCCCGCAATGGCAAACGCCGCGTGCATATCGTCCAAATCTGCCGCCGCCTTCGCACCTGCCGTGCTGTGGTCCACCTTGGCAGTGTGTTCCGGGTCACGCTGGCGGCGCTGCCCGTTGGGGCTGTACTTGCCGATATCGTGCAGCAAGGCTGTTCTTTCGGCGTGAGAACTCGCTCCAAAAGAAGCGGCGAATTTCGCAGAACGCGTCGCTGTGCCTTCCAAATGCTCCTTGAGTGGCTGATAGCTGCCGTCCTCGCGGAGGTGGGTGACGTATTCCATACAGAAAACCCTCCCGATATAATCAATTGTGTGTATCAAATGTTAATAATAGTATAGCATCATAATAACCGGCTGTCAAGAAAAATAAAACTATAGAGCGTTTTTTGTCAAACACTTCCTGGAAAAACAATGCGCAAAGCAGGAATATATTTGTGCGCTGCTGCCCTTGCAATGCTGCCGCCAAAATGGTATGATGGAAATGAACAAAAAAATACAGAAAAGGAGTCTTCCACATGGCAAAGAAAACGAAAACCCAGCCGAAAGCGCGTAAAACAATCACCTCCAATAATCTCGCTGATTTATCAAAACTCGTCAAAGAGCTTGCACAAGACGATGAAAATCCGGAAAATCAGCAAAAGCCATCGGCACTTGACAAAAAAATCATCTACAATGAGTTCCAGAATTCAACGTACACGCTGGTGTCGCCGATGGCGTACCTCATTGGCATCGACAAAGAAAACTTTGGCGAAGAAAATGCAAGGCCATTTCTGCTGAAAAGCTACGAAGAGCTGGATGCACACAAAGAGGCGCGCATTATTCGCAATCTGTGCCGCATTCGCACGGCGATGGAACGCAATTATCCAGCCATTGTGAGTGAATTTCGCATGAGTTTCCGTAATATCGGCAGCGTGCCGAATCTCATTCCATCAGAAGCGGTGGCGCAGCTGGAACAGGACGGCGTCAGACTTTACAAAGCAAAGCCGGATATTGACGAATACATTATCAGCATCAACTGTGAAATCAGCAACCGAATCAATCAAGTGGCGCGCTTTTTCCCGGAATGGGTGAAGTGGGACTATGTGAAACCCATTTTCCTGATGCCGAACGGGACGAAAAAAGATGGTATCAAAAAAGCAGGGGAATACTATAAAAGCGATACCCGCCGCTACCCGTTCCACTGCTGGATTAACTGGGATGCCGTTGCTACAAGCCCGGAGAGCAAGGGCAACATCCTCTATAATGATGAAAAATTCGTAACGATTCTCTATGAACGCCACGAAGACCGCTTTGAAAACCTGTCGCTGGTGCGTGATGCGGGCAACCACACGATGCGCAATCTGGGCAGGCTGCTGGGGCAGTGCAAAAAATGCCTGATTGCGGTGGACTGCGAAAATTCGGATGCCGTGAAGCTCGCGGCGGCGCTGAGCAGCCTCCCGACTGAGCAGCTGGGAAAAATATCCAAGGTGATTCTGTTTGACAGCGAGTATACAACGGCACAATGGAAAACGCTGGTTGACCGCACGCTCTCTACGGCGGTGGATGAAAAAGCGAACCTTGAGCTGGAACATATTAAGGTCGAGCGGCTGAACCAGAACAAATCGCAGTGTGATATGGCGCTGGCGGTGCGGACAAGCCGCGAAGTGTATACCTCCGGCGTGGATGCGGTCATCCTTGTTTCGTCGGACAGCGACTACTGGGCGATGATTCGCCAGCTGGACAGCGTCCGCTTCCTTGTTATGCTGGAGAAGGGAAAAACGGGCATGGCCATCATGGACACCTTGGCGCGGCATGAAATCCCGTTCTGCTTCATTGACGACTTCTGTACGGCGGCGTCGTACAACATCAAAACCAGTACGCTGATCAATGCAATTCAGGAGCAAATCAATCAGCAGCTGGCGGGAGAAAGCGCGAAACCATTCAACGTTCGCGAGATGATGGAGACGGCGCTGCAAAACTCGTGGATTATGATGACGGACAAGGAGAAGGAAGCGTTTTACAAGCGATACTTGCTGTGCATGAAATTGAATGTCAGCCCGGATGGCGCGGTCAGCATCACGCTGGGATAAAGGGCAGCGCCTCTGAACGGTGGAGCGAAGGAAGACTTTGCTATGACGAATGCAGGACGTTGCCTGATAACTTGCCATTTCTGAACCTGCATGCGCCCTTTTAAACAGCATCGGCACAGCACCAAGTTTTCATTTGGCGCTGTGCCGATGATTTTGTATGATACTATTTTCGAATTGGTTCATCACGGAATCGACAAAGAAGGAAAGATCCGGTTTTATCCTCTTTTTCCTTATCCCTTGATATTCCTCACGCTGCCCCTTTCCACAAGGTGCACCGGCAAAATAACCTTCTTCTGCGCAATCTCTTCCTTCCGCAGCTGTGCCAAAATCATCTCCGTCGCCAAAGTGCCTTTCTTCTCCGAATCCTGATGAATCGTCGTCAGCCCCGGAATCGCCAGCTGCGAAATATAATGATCATCAAAGCCCACAATCGACTTATCGCGCGGCACACTTACCCCGCACTCATGCAGCCCGGACATGATGCCCGCCGCCAGAATATCCGCCGAGGCGAAAATCCCCGTGATTTCGGGAAGTGTGCTGAGTTGATGCCCCAGCTTCTTGCCCTCCTGCACGGAAATTTCCTGCGTAAAGACAAGCGCCGGGTCGTACGGCACGCCGTATTCCGCCAAGGCGCGGCGATAGCCCTGCAGACGCAGTTCGATAACGCCCGCGGGGGAAATCGGCGGCGACGCGAACGCAATCACGCGGTGGCCGTTCTCCAGCAGGTGCTTCGTGGCGAGGTAGCCGCCTTTTTCATCCTCCAAGCCGACGCAGCAGATGTTCGGGTCGTCCACATAGCTGTCGATGAGGACGACGGGAATGCCCAGCTTTGCTACGGCATCGAAGAACGAATCCTGAAACAGCCCCGTCATAATCAGCCCGGAGAGCCGCCAGCTGTGAATCAACCCTTCCAGCGCGGCGACGCTTTCGGCGGAGCGCAGCATCAGGTAGTAGCCGGCTTCACGGGTGCGCTGCTCGACGCTGGCGGCGACGCTGCTCATGAAGGGGTCGCTGACGGTGCTGCCGGTGGTGCGCGGCGTGATGTAAGTGACCATGGCGATGATGGCGGACTGGTCGTTCGCCAGCGAGCGCGCGGACATGCTGGGAACGTAGTGCTCGCGCTCGATAATCTCCCAGATTTTTGCAACCTTCTTTTCGGAAACGCGGCTTTTGCGGTTATGCACCACGTTGGAAACGGTTGTAATGCTTACGCCTGCTTCGGCGGCAATGTCTTTGAGTGTGACCATGCGATGCTCCATTTTATGCAGTGTTTTAGGCGTGGTAATCTGCGCGGATCAAAGAGAACGGACGAAGTCCGCGAAGTCCGTGCGCATCATAAAAAGTATACCAGTCTTTGAAGTTGTTCGCAAGCGGTTTCTGGAAAAAAATTAGGGCACCACCGCACAATTCGGCGGCGCGTCTGGCGATGTCTTTTCCGCCAT
>ERZ773237.1557-NODE-1557-length-18496-cov-4.502088_pt1 | contig 18496 bp, 9 predicted proteins | sample MGYA00580990_ERZ773237 | MGnify/ENA primary metagenome ERZ773237 (study PRJEB29015, sample SAMEA2737749) | human gut metagenome | biome: human gut; feature: human-associated habitat; material: faeces | place: China | collected 2012 ...
ACCTCACCGGCCCGATGACCGACGCCCGCATCCGCCTGCGCGAAGAGGTCGCCGAACAGATCAAGGCCCTGAAGGACATCCGCACGATGGGCGAATACTACGGACTGGACCTCAGCCGCCCGGCGCATTCGGCGCAGGAGGCCGTGCAGTGGGTCTACATGGCCTATCTGGCCGCCGTCAAGGAGCAGGACGGAGCCGCCATGTCGCTGGGCAACGTATCGTCGTTCCTCGACATCTTCATCGAATACGACCTCGCGCACGGGACGATCGACGAGTCGTTCGCCCAGGAGCTGATCGACCAGTTCGTCATCAAGCTGCGCATGGTGCGCCACCTGCGCATGCAGTCCTACAACGACATCTTCGCCGGCGACCCGACGTGGGTGACCGAGGCCATCGGCGGACGCTTCAACGACGGCCGCACGAAGGTGACGAAGACCTCGTTCCGCTTCCTGCAAACGCTCTACAACCTCGGTCCTTCGCCCGAACCGAACCTCACGATTCTCTGGAGCCCCGAGCTGCCGCAGGGATTCAAGGACTTCTGCGCCAAGGTTTCGGCCGACACCAGCTCGATCCAGTACGAGAACGACGACCTGATGCGCGAAGTGCGCCACTCGGACGACTACGGCATCGCCTGCTGCGTCTCGTTCCAGGACATCGGCCGCCAGATCCAGTTCTTCGGCGCCCGCACCAACCTGGCCAAGGCCCTGCTGCTGGCCATTAACGAAGGTCGCTGCGAGAACACCGGCACGCTGATGGTCAAGGGCATTCCGGCGCTGTCGGAGGGTCCGCTGCGCTTCGAGGAGGTGATGCGCAACTACAAGATGGTGCTCAAGGAGATCGCCCGCGTCTACAACGAGGCCATGAACATCATCCACTACATGCACGACAAGTACTACTACGAGAAGGCCCAGATGGCATTCGTCGACACCGATCCCCGCATCAATCTCGCCTACGGCGTGGCCGGTCTCTCGATCGCCCTCGACTCGCTCTCGGCCATCAAATACGCCCGCGTGACGCCCCGCCGCAACGCCGAGGGTCTCACCGAAGCCTTCGACATCGAGGGTGAATTCCCCTGCTACGGCAACAACGACGACCGTGTCGACCACCTGGGCGTGGACCTCGTCTACTACTTCAGCGAGGAGCTGAAGAAGCTGCCCGTCTACAAGAACGCCCGACCGACGCTGTCGCTGCTGACGATCACCTCGAACGTGATGTACGGCAAGAAGACCGGCGCAACGCCCGACGGACGCCTCAAGGGCGTGGCCTTCGCCCCGGGAGCCAACCCGATGCACGGCCGCGACAAGAGCGGCGCCATCGCTTCGCTCGCCTCGGTGGCCAAGATGCGTTACCGCGACTCGCAGGACGGTATTTCGAACACCTTCTCGATCGTGCCCAAATCGCTCGGCCCGACGGCCGGAGAGCGTATCGAGAACCTCGTGACGATGCTCGACGGCTATTTCACCAAGGGCGCACACCACCTGAACGTCAACGTACTGAACCGCGAGATGCTCGAAGACGCCATGGAGCACCCCGAGAAATATCCGCAGTTGACGATCCGCGTCTCGGGCTACGCCGTGAACTTCACCAAGTTGAGCCGCGAACACCAGCTCGAAGTCATCAGCCGCAGCTTCCACGAAAGGATGTAACGGCTTGAAAAGCCGCTTTTAGGGGCGGGCGCAGGATTTGCATACCGGAACCCGGTTTGCGCCCGAACCCCCTTATTCAAAAACAAGGAACAATCATGCTTCGTGTACATTCTTACGAATCCATGGGAACATTCGACGGGCCGGGACTCCGGCTCGTCGTTTTCCTCCAAGGCTGCAATTTCCGCTGTCTCTACTGCGCCAACCCCGACACGATCGAGGCCGGAGCGGGCACATTGACCGACCCTGCGGAGATCCTGCGCATGGCCGTCGACCAGAAGCCCTTCTTCGGGCGGCGCGGCGGCGTGACCTTCTCGGGCGGGGAACCCACCTTCCAGGCCGCGGAACTTGTTCCGCTCGTAAAGTCGTTGAAGGAGGCCGGCATCCACGTCTGCATCGACTCGAACGGCGGGGTGTGGAACCCGGCCGTCGAGGAGCTGCTGGGGCTGGTCGACCTGGTGCTGCTGGACGTGAAGCAGGCCGATTCCGAACGCCACCGCGCCCTCACCGGACGCGAAAACGCGCAGACGCTCCGCACGGCCGCCTGGCTCGAAGCCCACGGAAAACCCTTCTGGCTACGCTACGTGCTGGTTCCGGGCATCAGCGACGCCGAAGCCGACATCCGTGCGCTGGGCGAACGCCTCGGCGGCTACAAGTCGGTCGAGCGGGTCGAACTGCTCCCCTACCACACCCTCGGAGTGCATAAGTACGAGGCGATGGGGCTGGAGTACAAACTCCGCGACGTGCGGGAGAACACCCCCGAACAGCTCGACCGCGCCGCGGCCCTGCTGCGCGAATACTTCCCGACGGTGGTGGTCAACTGACCCGAAGGGGACGTCCGCCGGAGGGAGTGCGGACAACCAAAAATCCGGGACGCCGCGGCGAAAACGCACGGCGGTCCCGGATTTTTTTCGTACCTTCGCCGGAAATCCATTTCTGCGACAATGAAGAACCGACTTCCCGACCTGAACGTCCCGGCCCGCGAACGCATCGGCTGGGTGGACCTCCTGCGCGTGATCGCCTGCTTCCTGGTGGTCTTCTCCCACAGCTGCGACGCCTTCGTCGCCGTGTTCGACAGCGACCGCGCCACCTTCCTGCAAGGAGCGTTGGCAGGCAGTTTCGTCCGGGCCTGCGTGCCGCTGTTCGTGATGATGTCGGGCGTGCTGCTGCTGCCCGTGCGGACCGGAACGGGGGCTTTCTACCGCAAGCGCATCGGCCGCGTCCTCCTGGCGCTGGTCTTCTGGTCGCTGACGCTGCCCGTGCTCTACTACCTGTATATGCGCTACGTCGGGACCTCCAGCCCGTCGATCGACCCCGCGCTGTTCACCGGCGAAGCGACGCTGCACAAGATGTGGACCTTCGTCTTCAACTTCTGCTACGACACCACGCCGCTCTGGTATCTCTATATGCTGATAGGACTTTATCTGATCATGCCGCTGATCAGCCCGTGGCTCGAACGGGCCTCGCGGCGCGAGTTGCAGAGCGTCCTCGCGATCTGGGGCGTGACGCTGCTGCTGCCCTACGTGAAGATGCTGGCCCCGGCGCTGGGCTACACGGGCAATTACGGCAACACGGGGCTTTACGGCGTCTGCGACTGGAACGAGTTCGGCACGTTCCACTACGTCTCGGGCTTCGCCGGTTACCTCGTGCTGGCCTTCTACCTCGTGAAATTCCCGCCCGCATGGAACTGGCGCAAGACATTGGGCATCTGCATCCCGACCTTCCTCGCCGGATACCTCGCCACGGGGCTGGGTTACGTGGTGATGCAGAAACATTTTCCGGGCAACTACGCCTACCTCGAAATCGTCTGGTATTTCGCCGGCATCAACGTCTTTATGATGACCGCCCCGGTCTTCATCCTCGTGCAGAAGGCCGCCGCACGGCCCCGCGCATGGCTCTCGCGGCTGGCGGGCGCGACGTTCGGCATCTACCTCTGCCACTTCATCTTCGTTCAGGCCGGCTACGACCTCGTGCAGCGGATTCCGGGACTTCCCGCGCTGGCGCGCATCGCGCTGATCGCCTGCGGGGCCTTCGCCGTGAGCTGGGCGGTGGTGCGGCTGATGCAGCGGTGGAGCGTGACGCGCCGGCTGGTGGAGTAATGCGCTACCAGCACTCGGCCTTGTCTTTCAATTCGGGAATCCGGTCTTTCGTGAAGACCGGATTTTTGATGCCCTGCCGCTTCTGGGCCGTGTAGTCGGCCAGCAGCAGGAAGGCCTGACGGCCCAGCAGCACGATCGCCGCCAGATTGCACAGCGTCATCAGCGCCATCGTCACATCGGCCAGGCTCCATGCCAGATCGAGCGTCGCCAAGGCTCCGAACAGCACCATCGCGCCGACCAGCAGCCGGTAGAGCGTCAGCGCCCACGGCCGCGGAGTGATGAAGCGGATGTTGGCTTCGCCGTAGTAATAATTGCCGATGATCGACGAAAAGGCGAACAGGAAGATCGCCACGGCGACGAACACCCCGCCCGCAGGACCGATCTCGCTCTCCAGAGCCGCCTGCGTCAGCTGAATGCCGTTGAGCGAAGCGTCGGGAACGCCCCCGAACAGGATGATGAAGGCCGTGCAGGTGCAGATGACGAGCGTATCGGTGAAGACCCCGAGGGTCTGGATAAGCCCCTGCTTCACGGGATGCGAAACGTGAGCCGTGGCGGCGACGTTCGGGGCCGAACCCATACCGGCCTCGTTGCTGAAAAGTCCCCGCTTGATGCCCTGCATCAACGCCGCGCCGACCGCGCCTCCCAGCGTCTGCTCCCAGCCGAAAGCGTCGGCGACGATCAGCTCCAGCACTTCGGGCAGCCGCCCGAGGTTGAACAGCACGACGCCCAGCGCCAGCACGATGTACCCCAGCGCCATAATCGGGACGATCACGCCGCTGACACGCGCAATGCGCCGTATGCCGCCGAAGATGATGAGCAGCGTCAGCGCCGTGAGCACGACGCCCGCCCACACACGATCGGCGCCGAAAGCTCCCTCCCACGCGGCGCAGATCGTGTTGCTCTGCACCGAGTTGAAGGCGAATCCGAAGGTCACGGAGATCAGCACGGCGAACAGCACGCCCATCCACCTCCGCCCGAGGCCGCGTTCCATGTAGTAGGCCGGACCGCCGATGAAAGAGTCCCTGCCGCGGCGTTTGTAAAGCTGTGCGAGGGTCGACTCGACGAAAGCGCTCGCGGCGCCCACAAGGGCGATGACCCACATCCAGAAGACCGCGCCGGGTCCCCCGACGACGATGGCCGTGGCGACGCCCGCGAGATTCCCCGTGCCGACGCGGCTGGCCAGCGACACGGCGAAAGCCTGGAACGACGAGACGTGCCGCTCGCCCTTCGGGCCGCTTCCGGCCGACTCGCCCAGCACGCGCATCATCTCGCCCAGCAGGCGGAACTGCACGCCCCGCGTGCGCAGGGTGAACCACACGGCACACCCCAAGAGCGCCGCGACCAGCACATAGGTCCACAGCACGTCGTTCACGCCGCCGATCCAACGGGAAAGAGTCTCCATCAGCATACTTTACACAATCCGACAGCAAAGTTAATGCTAAAACGCATTTTCCGCCGGACATTCGCCGGAAAGATGCGGCGCGGCACGAAAAAAACGCCCCGCCTGCGCAGGGGCGTCCGTCGTCACCGCGCCCGCAGGGTATACTCCCCGGCCCGCTCCGTAACGGCCTTCTGCAACTCCCCGAGGCCGATTTCCGGCCCGGAGAACTCCACGGCGGCCACCGGAGGGTCCAGCGTCACGACCGCCTTCACGCCGTCGAGGGCGTTCAGCGCATGTTCCACATGCATCCGGCAATGATTGCACGTCATGCCGTCCACGATAAATTCCTTTTTCATCTTTTCTTCGGTTTCAACCGGTTCGTCATGTTCACACTCATCGCCGATCCGCCGGCGTTTCAGCCGCAAGCTGTTGGCCACGACGCTCACGCTGCTCAAGGCCATGGCCGCCCCGCCGATCATCGGGTCGAGCAGAAACCCCCAGAGGGGATAGAGCGCCCCGGCCGCTACGGGAATGGCGACGAGGTTGTAAATGAAGGCCCAGAAGAGGTTCTGGCGAATCGTCCGCACGGTGAGCTGCGACAGCCGGATCATCTCCGGGATTTTCCGGAGGTCCGACGAGAGGATCGTCACCATCGCGGTATCCATCGCAATGTCGCTCCCCCGCCCCATGGCGACGCTCAAATCGGCCTGCGCGAGAGCCGCGCTGTCGTTGATCCCGTCGCCGGCCATGGCCACCGTCCGGCCTTCGGACTGCAACTGCCGGACGAATCCGGCCTTTTCGTGCGGCAGGACGCCCGCCCGGAAACGGGTGATCCCGGCTTTCCGGGCCGTTTCGCGCGCCGAACCGGCGTTGTCGCCCGTCAGCATCCAGACCGTGATTCCCAGCGCGTGCAGCCGGGCGACGGCCCCGGCCGACGAAGGTTTCAGCGCATCGGCAAGGGCGAGCACGGCGAGCGTCCGCTCCTCATCGGCGAACCAAACCACGGTCTTCGCCTCCTGCATCCACCCTTCGGCCAGCCGTTGCAGACGGGCGTCGGGCACGATGCCGTGGCGGGACAGCAGCGCGTCGTTCCCGGCATACCAGGTCCGCCCCTCCGCGACGCCCCGGACACCCTGTCCGGGAATGCTTTCGAACCCGGTCACGGGAACGTCCCGCTCCCCGCCGAGCGATTCGACGACGGCCTGCGAAAGCGGATGCCCCGAGCGTTTTTCGAGGCTGAACAGAATCCGCCGCGCCGTCTCCGGCCCTTCGGTCCACGCAGCGTCCACGACCGACGGACGGCCTTCGGTGAGCGTTCCGGTCTTGTCCAGCACCACGGTGTCGACCTTCCGGGCCACCTCCAGGCTCGCAGCGTCCTTGACGAGGATGCCCTGTCCGGCGCCCTTGCCGATCCCGACCATGAGGGCCGTGGGCGTCGCCAGACCCAGCGCACAGGGGCACGCGATGATCAGCACGGTCACCAGCGCCAGCAGCCCGCGGGTGAAGCCCTCCTCCGGAGCGAAAAGCATCCACGCCGCGAAGGTCAGCACGGCGAGGACGATGATGGCGGGAACGAAAACGCCGGCGATCCGGTCGACGGTCCGCTGCACGGGGGCCTTGCTGCCCTGCGCATCCCGCACCATGCGGATGATCCGGGCCAGCACCGTGTCCTGCCCCACCCTGTCGGCCCGGAAACGGAACGCACCGTTGCCATTCATCGTTCCGGCGAACACCGCCGCACCCTCCTGTTTGCAGACGGGGAGCGGTTCCCCGCTGAGCATGCTCTCGTCGACATACGACGCGCCTTCGGCCACCGTGCCGTCCACGGCGATGCGTTCGCCGGGATGCACGGCGACCAGATCCCCGGCGCGAAGCTCCGCAACGGGCACGGAGCGTTCGCCCGAAGGGGTGATCACCGTGACGGTTTTCGGTTGCAGGCCCATCAGTTTCGCGATGGCCGTCGTCGTGCCGCGCTTCGCCCGCTCCTCAAGCAGCCGCCCCAGCAGGATGAAGGCGACGATGACGGCCGCCGACTCGAAATAGACGTGCGGCTCGATGCCCCTCGACAGCCAGAATTCCGGGAAAAACAGGTTGAAAAGGCTGAACAGATAGGCGATTCCGGTACTGACGGCAACCAGCGTATCCATGTTGGCCGCCCCGTGGCGGAGCTGTTTCCAGGCGTTGACGAAGAACTCCCGTCCCAGTCCGAAAACGACCGGGGTGGAGAGCGCCCACACGGCGTATTTCACGGCCGGAGCGTCCATGAACAGCATGCCTCCGGCCACAATCGGAAGACAAAGCCCCGCCGCCCAAAGAGTCCGCCGTTTGAGCGCCCGGTAATGCGCCGCACGGACGTGCGCCGCCTCGTCCTCCGCCGGGCCTTCCGCGTCGGTCAGCAGGTCGTAACCGGCCGCCTGCACGGCCCGCTTCAGCACCCCGGGAGAGCACTCCCCCGGACGGTAGTCCACCCGCGCCGTAGCGGAAGCGTAGTTCACATGCGCAGACTCGACGCCCGGCAGGCCGTTGAGCGCCTTATCGACCCGGACTGCGCACGAAGCGCAGCTCATGCCTGCGACCGGGAACGTATTCGTGATGATCTTACTCTTTTCCATGGGAACAAAGGTAAGGTCCCGACACGCTCCGGGTGTTACAGAATTATGGATATGATTTATACCTACACTTCATCCAGCGGTTTCAGGCCGCGTCCTTTCAGCCGGCGGAATTCAGTGGGCGACATCCCGGTCTGGGCGCGGAACTGGGCGCTGAGGTGCGCCACGCTCGAATAACGGAGTTTGTCGGCGATCTCGCTGACGGTCAGGTCGCCGTAGGCCAGCAGTTCCTTGACCCGCTCGATCCGCTGGGCGAGGAAGTATTTCTCGATGCTGATGCCGTTGACCTCCGAAAAGAGCTTGCTCAACGCACTGTAATCACGGTGGCAGCGTTCGCGCAGGTAATCCGACAGGTTGACTTTCGAGGCATCTTCGCTGTAATGCACCAATTCGATCACGGCCGTCCGGATCTGCTCGATGAGGCGCATCCGGCTGTCGTCGATCAGTTCGAACCCGTAGGCTTCGAGCAGTTTGCGGAACGCCTCCCGCTGCTCCCGGCCGGGCTTCTCCTGCACGACGACCGTTCCCAGTCCGACATCGAGGGGCGTGAACCCCGCTTTTTCGAGCAGCCGGGTGACGACCAGAATGCAGCGGTTGCAAACCATGTTTTTGATATAAAAGACGTTCTCCCGTTCCATAACCGCATTCGTTTTATCCGTAAATATAACACAAAAACGATTCCGTCCCGCCGACCGTCTTCCAGCCTTTCAGGTTCCGGCCGTTGAAAAGCGTCGGCCACGGGACCTGCGCTCCGACGAAGGTGCAGGGTCCCCAACAGTGCAAGAGTCTCTTTTTCCTATCAGTCGGGCAGTTTTGATCGTACGAATATAGTCTATTTTTTTCGGGTCTTCAGCCTGTTCCCCTGCAAAATTAACCTCTGACCCGCTCCGTATTCCGAAAAAGTTTCGTAACTTCGGCACAGCAAACCCATAGACGAAGCCATGAAACATGCGCACATCCTGCTGCTGCTCCCTTGCGGCATGCTGCCGCCGCTCGCCGGGGCGCAGCGCACGGAGCCGCCCGGCCGGTTCGACATCGCACCGGAATAACCACCCCGAAAACAAGCAAACCAACCAAAAACAACCATGAAGAAAACCGCAATCACCCTCTTTTTCCTGCTTCAGGCCGCGTGTCTGTTTTCGCAGATCCCCCGCCCGGAATATCCCCGCCCGCAGTTCGAGCGGACGGACTGGATCAACCTGAACGGCGAATGGACCTACACGTTCGATTTCGGCGCAAGCGGCCTGGAACGCGGCTACGCCGGCTCGAAGGGATTCGACGGCAAAATCATCGTGCCGTTCGCCCCGGAGAGCAAGCTCTCGGGCGTCGGCCACACGGACTTCATCGGCCGCATCTGGTACCAGCGTACGATCGACATTCCGGCAGACTGGTCGGGACGCAACGTGATGCTCAACTTCGGAGCCGTGTACTACACCTCCGAGGTGTATGTCGACGGCCGCTTCGTCGGACGCCACTTCGGAGGCAGCACGTCGTTCTCCTACGACATCACCGCATTCGTGAAGCCGGGCGGCAGCCACAGTCTGGTCGTCTTCGCCACGAGCGACCTGCGCAGCGGCAAACAGACTGCCGGCAAACAGTCGCTGCAATACGCCTCGCACAGTTGCGACTACACCCGCACGACAGGCATCTGGCAGACGGTGTGGATGGAGGCCGTGGCTCCCGAGGCCCTCGCACGCGTCCAAATGACGACCGACATCGACCAGCAGCAGCTGATCGTCGCCCCGCAGTTCTTCCGGGAAAGCCCGAACACGCTCCGGGTGACCCTTCGGGACGGCGGCAAGGTCGTCGGCACGCGGCAGGTCCGGGCGTCGAACAGCAGCGTCGTCGTCATCCCGGTCAAAAAGGCCCGGCTCTGGAGTCCCGAAGACCCGTTCCTCTACGACCTGACCTACGAGGTGGTCGCCCCCGACGGCCAGGTGCTCGACGCCGTGAAATCCTATGTCGGGATGCGCAAGGTCCACATCGAAGGCAACAAAATCTACCTCAACAACGAACCCTATTACCAGCGGCTGGTGCTCGACCAGGGTTTCTACCCCGACGGTATCTGGACCGCCCCGTCGGACGACGCCCTGCGCCGCGACATCGAGCTGGGACTGGCCGCCGGGTTCAACGGCGCACGCCTGCATCAGAAGGTTTTCGAGGAACGCTACTATTACTGGGCCGACAGACTCGGCTACATCACCTGGGGCGAAAGCCCCAGCTGGGGAATGGATGCCAACGACGTGGAGACGGCCCGCAACTTCCTCTCCGAATGGGCCGAATGCGTGGTCCGCGACCGGAACCACCCCTCGCTGCTGACGTGGACGCCGATGAACGAGGAGTGGTGGCCCGACAACACGCAGTTCCCGCGCTTCGCCTCCGACGTCTACGACCTGACGGGGCGCCTCGACCCGACGCGCCCCGTCAACACCGTCAGCGGCGGCGCCGTCGTCAGGACCGACATCTGGGCCGTCCACAATTACGAGCAGAACCCGGCCAAACTGAAAGAGAAAATCTTCAGCGACGGCACGTTCTTCCATCCCCGCCTGCGGACGACCCGCGACCAGACGCGCAACATCGGATTCAACGAGGTGAAGGCGACCGCAAACTACGCCTGGCCGCAGTACGATGGCTCGTGCCCCTACCTGGTCGATGAATTCGGCGGCATCAAATGGGTGAAGGACCAGGAGAAGCAGGCCACGGATTCCCAGACCGAATCGTGGGGTTACGGACAGGCGCCCCGTACGCTCGAAGAGTTCTACACGCGGCTCGAAGGCCAGGTAGACGCGCTGCTCTCGCTCTCCGGACAGGTGTGGGGCTATTGCTACACCCAGCTCACGGACGTGGAACAGGAACAGAACGGCATCTATTGCTACGACCGCTCGGCCAAGTTCGACATGGACCGGATCAAGGCCATTTTCAGCAAACGCCCGGAACATCCCGCCCGATAACGCGCCGGACAGCCGCCCGCCCGAATGAAGCGCACCCCGAAAATCCGGAAAGGGATTTCGGGGTGCGCTTTTTATCCGGTTCGTCATCGTCCGCCCGCGGCAGAGCCTCGTGCACGAATGCGCCCGGAAACAGAAGGCGTCGCTGAATTTCTATTCGCGTGTTTTCCCGGTTTCAGAGTCTCGATATAAAGTATTCCTGCATATTCCAACGATATGCCCTTGATGAACGCTGCAATTGGAGATGCTTCATGTCGGTGCGTCGCACGGCGAGTGGCGGACGGTCCGACATGCGACCTTCTGTTTTCGGCACCATGAACTCCCGAAGGCAAAAAGCCACAGCGCCGGCACACTCCGCAATAGCAACCGACGGTTTTTAAATTATTCACGAAATATAAAAAAAGTCTCCACGGAGTACGCGGAGACAATAGGTTGAAAACCTTCGGCATATAGCCTTATTGTGATAAGATGTAGAATTCTTACACCACAAATATAGTAAAAAAAGATGAATTTCTGCAATTTTTTATTTAATTTTACAGAAAACACTTTCTTCATATGGCAAAAGTATTGGGTTTGGACCTTGGCACCAACTCACTGGGATGGGCCCTTGTCGATGAATCGGAGAACGAATATACGCTGATTGACAAAGGTGTAGACATTTTCCAGGAGGGAGTTGCCCGCGACAAAAACAATGAAAAACCTGCCGTTCAGGATCGGACGAGCGCCCGGGCACTGCGCCGCCACTATTTCCGGCGGCGTCTGCGAAAAATCGAACTGCTCAAAATACTCATCCGTTACGACCTTTGCCCGCCGTTGCCCGAGGAGCTGTTGACCGCCTGGCAAAAAGAGAAACGTTACCCGCAGGACAATGAATTCCTCCGTTGGCAGCGAACCGACGACAATGGGGATCGAAATCCTTACCACGATCGTTATGTAGCCCTGTCCGAGCGGCTCGATCTCGGGAATCGCACACAGCGCTGGCTGCTTGGCCGGGCGCTTTATCATTTGGCACAGCGACGCGGATTCCTCAGCAATCGCAAGGAAGCAGGAAATGAGAAAGAAGACGGCACGGTCAAGGAGTGTATCAAAAATCTGTCGGCTGAAATAGCAGCGGCAGGGTGTCGGTACCTCGGAGAATATTTCTACGGACTGTACCAACACAAGGAACGAATCCGCGACAAATACACCTCGCGCAACGAACACTACCTGGCCGAGTTCAATGCCATCTGCGACCGGCAGCAATTGCCCGACGAATGGCGTAAGGCGCTGCATCGGGCAATCTTTTTCCAGCGCGACCTCAAATCGCAGAAGGGGTCAGTCGGCCGATGCACCTTCGAGCCGACGAAGAGTCGGTGCCCCGTTTCGCATCCCCGTTTTGAGGAGTTCCGGATGCTGTCGTTCGTCAACAACATCCGGATTACAGGACCGGGCGACAATGCTCCACGACCTTTGACACAGGAAGAGTTCGAGACGATTCGTTCGCTCTTCTTCCGGAAAAGCAAGCCTTATTTCGATTTCGAAGAGATCGCCCGCAGAATCGCCGGCAAAGGGAAATATGCCTGCAAAGAGGAGCGTACAGAAGCTCCTTATCGTTTCAATTTCGCCCGCACGGCCACCGTATCGGGATGCCCCGTCACGGCATCGCTGCAAGCGATCTTCGGAGACGACTGGATTACGGAGATTCGCAGCCTTTACCTGCTTGGAGCAGGAAAAAACGAGGACCAGATGTTGAATGACGTATGGCACGCCCTCTTTTCGTTCAACGACGAAGGTCGGCTGCGTAGCTGGGCCTGCGAAAAATTGCAACTCACGGATGAACAAGCCAAAGCGTTTGCAGCCATCAAACTCCCGCAGGATTACGCGGCGTTGAGCCTAAATGCCATCGGCAAGATTCTGGTCTATCTGCGCTGTGGCTATCGGTACGACGAGGCGGTATTCCTGGCCAACCTGCGGGCGGCACTTCCGAAGGAGGTCTATGCCGACGAAAGCCGTCGGCATGAAATCGAACAGGACATCGCCTCGCTGCTGCTTGACTACAAGCGAAATCCGTATAACAAGTTCGATTCAAAGGAGCACCGCATTGCCGACTATTTCAGCGATCATGGATTGGATGCCTCTCGTCTGATCCGTCTTTATCATCCCTCGAAAATCGAGACCTATCCGGATGCGCAACCCAAGGCAAATGGCATTCTGCAACTCGGCTCTCCACGTACTGCGACCATTCGCAACCCGATGGCCATGCGGGCCCTGTTCCGATTGCGCAACCTGATAAACACGCTGTTACGCGAAGGCAGGATCGACCGAGACACGAAGATCCGGATTGAATTCGCCCGCGGACTCAATGATGCGAACAGGCGGAAGGCCATCGAGCAGTATCAGCGGGAACGGGAGGTTGAGAATCGGAAATATGCCGAAGAGATCCACAGCCAGTATGCCGCCGAAACCGGCCGCGAGATAAAACCCTCGGACGACGAAGTGCTGAAATACCGGCTGTGGGAAGAACAGCAGCACGTCTGTCCCTATACCGGGCGGCAAATCCGCATTTCGGACTTCGTCGGGTCGGCTCCGGATTTCGACATCGAGCACACGCTCCCGCAGGCTCGCGGCGGCGATGACTCGCAGATGAACAAGACGCTCTGCGAAAACCGGTTCAACCGGGAGACAAAACGGGCGAAACTGCCGGCCGAGTTGTCCAACCATGTCGAGATCATGGAGCGGATCGAATCGTTTGGTTGGCGGGAAAAAATGGAGAGTCTGCAAAAGCAGATTGAAGCCCAGGTTCGCAGGAGCAAAAGCGCAGCGATTAAATCCGAAAAGGACGACGCCATTCAGCGCCGTCACTATTTGCAGATGCAACTCGACTACTGGCGCGGGAAATACGAACGCTTCACCATGGCCGAGATTCCCGAAGGATTCAGCAATCGGCAGGGAGTCGACATCGGCATCATCGGCAAATATGCACGGCTCTATCTGAAGACGGTTTTTGACCGAATCTATACGGTCAAAGGTTCCACGACCGCCGCGTTCCGCAAGATGTGGGGACTGCAGGAGGAGTATGCCCGCAAGGAGCGCACGAACCACGTCCACCACTGCATCGACGCCATCACGATCGCCTGTATCGGCCGCCGGGAGTACGACCGCTGGGCGCAATATGTCGCCGACGAGGAGCGATACGGCTACGGCGAAAGCGGCAAACCCCGCTTCGAGAAACCCTGGCCGACCTTTACCGAAGATGTCAAGGCGGCGGCCGACGAACTGCTCGTTGCCCACCACACGCCCGACAACATGACCAAACAGACGCGCAGGAAGTTACGGGTTCGCGGCCGGATAAAGTTGAATGCCGACGGGGAACCAATCTACCAGCAAGGAGACACGGCTCGCTGCCGGTTGCATCAGGATACCTTCTACGGCGCTATTAAGCAGGATGGAGAGATCCGCTATGTCATCCGCAAATCGCTCGCGCAGTTACAGCCGACGGACATCGACAAGATTATCGACGATGCAGTCCGGGATCGCGTACGGGAGGCAATCGACGAGGTCGGATTCAAGACGGCGATGAATCCCGATGAATACACGATCTGGATGAACCGGGAAAAGGGCATTCCCATCCGCAAGGTGCGGATCTTCACACCGAGTGTCAAACATCCGATCGCGCTAAAAAAACAGCGCGACCTATCTGCAAAAGAGTACAAGCGGGATTATCATGTCGTAAATGAGGGGAACTATTGCACGGTCATCTATGAGGGCCAGGACAAAAAGGGCAAAACGAAACGCACCTTTGAACTCGTCAGCAACCTCGAAGCTGCCCAATATTTCAAAGCCAGCGCTGACCGGGAAGCCCGCCCCGATCTGGTACCGCAGACCGACACGAACGGTTTCCCCTTGAAATACATCTTAAAAACGGGGACCATGGTCCTGTTTTATGAAAATACCCCGGCAGAACTTTATGAATGTACCCGCAAGGAGTTGGTAAAACGACTCTACAAGGTAACAGCAATGGCTGCAGAAGGACGGGTACAGTTCCTCTTTCATCAGGAGGCCCGAGATCAGAAAACACTTACCTCCTTATATGGAGCTGGGACCTCTCAATTCTGCCAATCCAATCCATCACCGAAATTGCGCCTCAGCGTTTCCAATTTTAACATGTTGGTGGAAGGTTATGATTTCGAACTGACCGTAACGGGCGAGATAAAATTCAAAGATGACCGGCCATGCTGAAACGAACCTTGTTTTTTTCGACACCCTACTGTTTGAGCCTGCGCAACGGCCAGATGATCATCCACACGCGCGAGGCCCCCGACCAACGGAAAAGCATCCCGATCGAGGATATCGGCTTCGTGGTGCTGGAGGACCAGCAGACCTCCATCACGCTGCCGCTCTTGAATGCGCTGTCGGACAACAACGTGGCAGTTATCCTGTGCGGAGAGAACCGAATGCCGAACGCCTTGTTGATGAATTTGGATTCAAACAGAACGCAAGGTGAACATTATCGGATGCAGATCGCTGCATCCGAACCGCTGAAGAAGGGCCTTTGGAAACAGATCGTCGAGACCAAAATCCGCAACCAGGCTGCCTTGCTGCGGAAGCTGGGGTATGACGGAGACAAACTGAAACCCTGCTACATGAATGTCAAGAGCGCCGACGCCGACAACCGGGAGGGCATAGCAGCGAGAATCTACTGGTCAGAACTGTTCGGTGCCGAATTTTACCGTTCCCGCGAAGGTTCGCCGCCCAACAACCTGCTCAATTACGGCTATACGATCCTGCGAGCCGCCGTGGCCCGTGCGATCATGGGCTCCGGACTGTTCCCAGCATTCGGGATCTTCCATCGGAATCGTTACAACTCCTTTCCGCTGGCCGATGACGTAATGGAACCCTATCGACCGTATGTCGACGAATTGGTCTGCCAACTTTACAGAAACGGGAATACACAACTGACCAAAAAGGTGAAAGGCGAACTGTTGCGGCTCCTGTTTGTCGATACTCGTTTCGACAAGGTTGTGCGACCTCTCGAAGTAGGACTTATGTTTTCAGCCTCTTCCCTGGCTAAATGCTTTGCTGGAACCCAAAAAAAGATTGCATATCCTTTATTGGAGTAGTCGAATGTCAGAAGTACGCTTGAATGCTTATCGAATCATGTGGTTGTTTGTCTTTTTTGATTTGCCAACCAATACAAAAACGGAACGACGTCATGCGGTGCAATTTCGCAAGGCGTTGGAAAAAGATGGTTTCACAATGATGCAGTATTCAGTCTATGTGCGCCATTGTGCATCGAAGGAGAATATGCAGGTTCACATTAAGCGGGTTCGACGATCGATGCCTCCGACAGGATTTACAAGTATTCTTGCTGTAACGGACAAACAGTATGGAGACATATTAAATTTTTGGGGTAAAAGCGAACGAGCAAAACCGGAAATTCCGCAACAATTGGAATTTTTCTGATAAATCGTTATTTTCGTTCTTTGAAATACGGAAAATGCATCAAACTGGCTTCGTCGGAACACCCGATCGTATTTTTATAGTGGCAGACAGCCCGTAAGTAACACTTTATCAATCAATATGAGGCCCGACGTTGTGGTTTGATGTAGAATTTCGATAAGATACAACCTGAGCGTCCTTAAATGTACCGTCCCCAACGTTGTGGTTTGATGTAGAATTTCGATAAGATACAACGAAGTAGACTATTATGTAACTGCAAGAAAGTTGTGGTTTGATGTAGAATTTCGATAAGATACAACCACGATGGGAGCAAACCCCGCATACGTGTTGTTGTGGTTTGATGTAGAATTTCGATAAGATACAACTTCTTCAGCTCCCATAAATTCATTATTACTGTTGTGGTTTGATGTAGAATTTCGATAAGATACAACCGTTTACTTCGCCGTTGAATATCACGTTGAGTTGTGGTTTGATGTAGAATTTCGATAAGATACAACCTATCTTAGACGCAAAGAATGTTTCGAGCGTTGTGGTTTGATGTAGAATTTCGATAAGATACAACCGGCGGAATTACGATCAACAGTGGATTGAGTTGTGGTTTGATGTAGAATTTCGATAAGATACAACCTGACTGTAAGCGTAATAGTTGCGGACGAGTTGTGGTTTGATGTAGAATTTCGATAAGATACAACAGCCGCCAAGTCACTTAATGTTATGACTGGGTTGTGGTTTGATGTAGAATTTCGATAAGATACAACCCTTTAGCAATTCACGAACTCTTGCCAAAGGTTGTGGTTTGATGTAGAATTTCGATAAGATACAACGCAAGGAACCATCAGCCACTGACGGGCAAGTTGTGGTTTGATGTAGAATTTCGATAAGATACAACAGCGATAACGACTCGCTTTTTACCGCGATAGTTGTGGTTTGATGTAGAATTTCGATAAGATACAACTTGATAATTCAAATAATCAGGGGTGACTCGTTGTGGTTTGATGTAGAATTTCGATAAGATACAACTATAATTGATGCGCTTCTCAAAATCAAAATGTTGTGGTTTGATGTAGAATTTCGATAAGATACAACGACATAAGCGAATTAGGATAAGCACGCGAGTTGTGGTTTGATGTAGAATTTCGATAAGATACAACGGTGTTGGCGTAAACGCTACTATGTCAGGTGTTGTGGTTTGATGTAGAATTTCGATAAGATACAACTCTTCGTATGACGAGGTTTTAGGTCAGCTGTTGTGGTTTGATGTAGAATTTCGATAAGATACAACCTGTAGATGGAAAACTTACACCTTTATCTTGTTGTGGTTTGATGTAGAATTTCGATAAGATACAACCGATCGGAAGCAAACGACTATAGCGGTCAGTTGTGGTTTGATGTAGAATTTCGATAAGATACAACGGGCGGCTGATGTAACGTAGTCGGCCGAAAGTTGTGGTTTGATGTAGAATTTCGATAAGATACAACTGGCGCCCTTGTCGTTGAACCAGAACAGGGTTGTGGTTTGATGTAGAATTTCGATAAGATACAACTTGTACGTCAACGTAAACGTTCCGGTCGTAGTTGTGGTTTGATGTAGAATTTCGATAAGATACAACGACGGATCGACGAAAAACGCGGCATAATCGTTGTGGTTTGATGTAGAATTTCGATAAGATACAACACCTTGGGATGTGGCTCGCCAGTGGCTCATGTTGTGGTTTGATGTAGAATTTCGATAAGATACAACATAAAGTAAATTGTATACATTTGCAGTGTGTTGTGGTTTGATGTAGAATTTCAATAAGATACAACCGGCAGTATTGGAATGCTGCATAATTGCAACTGTTGTTTACATTACCCTTTTGACTCAAGAAGATTTCAAACTCCCTTAAATACGTCAAATCCAATTCATCAAAACGCATATTGACCGAGCGGAATTGCGACACAAGGACCAACGTTACCTTATGTTTGCTGGCGGAACTGTACTTTTCGACTTTTTCCAAGCGTTCGATAATCTGTTTGAAGTACTCCCCGACCGTGCAGTTGATTCGTTTGCCGTTCTGTTCAAACAGCGTATCGAATGTAACGGGAATTTCCAGCACCTCCAACTTTTTGATTTTCTTCTCGTATTCACGTATCTTGGAGGTTATTTGAAACTGTATTTCTGCTCTATCGGGGCAGTCGGCGGTAGGTTGTTGCTTGTCGAAATCCCAATGCACCAAAGCTTCCGAAATGCCCAGACCGACGAACTTACGGCGGCGGTCATGGGTAAAGACAAGAGCAAGAGGGGCTAAACGGTTTCTGTTGATAGCGTCTCTGCGACATACGACGTTGATTGTCATAATCTTTACGGATTACGCAAGCAACAAAATGCGATTCGTGT
>ERZ773237.1560-NODE-1560-length-18467-cov-13.575820_pt1 | contig 18467 bp, 17 predicted proteins | sample MGYA00580990_ERZ773237 | MGnify/ENA primary metagenome ERZ773237 (study PRJEB29015, sample SAMEA2737749) | human gut metagenome | biome: human gut; feature: human-associated habitat; material: faeces | place: China | collected 2012 ...
TCCATGAACGAACTTGAGGGGATCGGAAAAAATTTATAAAGCACGTTCCAAATTCCAGCTCTACAAGCAGTCCTTCATCTCTATTGATTCAAAGAACACAGGAAAGTGAAGCGTAATTTTAACTATGAAAAAGAGTCTGAGAATGACAGAGGGAAGTATCTCCCAAAAGATCATTTTTTTTGCAATTCCATTGTTTCTGGGAAATCTGTTCCAGCAATTGTATAATACTGCTGATTCCCTGATCGTAGGAAATTTTCTAGGAAGTAATGCACTGGCGGCAGTCAGTTCATCTGGAAATCTGATTTTTCTGATGGTAGGTTTTATTAACGGCATTGCCATGGGCGCAGGTGTTGTTATTGCACGATATTACGGAGCCAAAAAAAGAGACTGCCTGCAAAAGGCAATCCATACAACGGTTGCATTTGGACTTGTGGCCGGTGCTGTGCTGACAGTTTTGGGAATGTTTCTGGCACCAAAGATCCTGGTATTGATGGGAACTCCTGCGGACGTGCTCCCGGAATCTATTGTGTATTTCCGTACATATTTTGCAGGGTCTATGGGTGTTGTCATGTACAATATCTTTGTTGGAGTTCTGCAGTCGGTCGGTGATGGACGCCATCCACTGATATATCTGATTATTTCTTCCTGTGTCAATGTCGTTCTGGATATTTTCTTTATCGCAGGTCTTGGCATGGGAGTCGGATCAGCAGCACTTGCAACCGCAATTTCACAGTTTGTCAGTGCACTGCTCTGTATGGTTCATCTGCTGCGTGTGGAAGAAGAATACCGTCTGGAATTGCGAGAGATTCGTTTTGACAGTTCTATGCTGAAGCAGATCATCCAGAATGGTGTACCATCCGGTTTTCAGAATTCAGTGATCGCGATCGCGAACGTCTTTGTACAGTCAAATATAAATGCATTTGGAAAAATGGCGATGGCAGGATGTGGTTCCTACTCCAAGATAGAGGGATTCGCATTTTTGCCGGTGACCTGTTTTACAATGGCTCTGACAACCTTTGTCAGTCAGAATCTGGGTGCAAAACAGTATGACCGGGCGAAAAAGGGAGCAAGATTTGGAGTTTTCTGCTCGATTACTATTGCAGAGTTGATCGGTATTATCATATATGTGGCAGCACCGGTACTGATCACAGCGTTTAACAGAGATCCTGATGTTGTACATTATGGAGTCATGCAGTCCAGAACAATTGCGTTATTTTATTGTCTGCTGGCGTTTTCTCATTGCATCGCAGCAGTACTTCGTGGATCAGGTAATGCATCCGTTCCGATGATCGTTATGCTCTGTGACTGGTGTTTGTTTCGCGTAAGCTACATTACTGTGGCAGTTCGTATTCTCCCGGATATACGAGTGATTTTCTGGGCATACCCATTGACTTGGGGTATCAGCTCCGTGATTTTTCTGTATCTGTTCTTACGTGGAAAATGGGTTTACGGATTCGAGAAATCCTAATCGCTATACCGAATAATCGCACAAAATTTTCTTTACATTTTCGATTTTTACAGGCTTTGCAAGGTGAGCATTCATTCCCGCTGCCAGACACTTTTCTTTACTATATCTGGTGCGGGAGCAAGTTTAAACAGCAATCAGACCTTTTACAATCGCCATTCCAAGTCCAATTTTTTCCTTTTTGAATTTATCACTTGACATTGTATCAAAGACTACCTGCTTTTCTATGAAAAGATAGTTAATTGGTTATCAACTGCATAGAAATGTGAAAATACACATAAAATAGTAATGGATATTGATTAAATAAATCCTAGATGATACAATTCAATTACTAAAAAGCGTGTAAATTTACAAAAACAAGGAGTTGAACTCATGGAGATTAAAAGAGATGCATACCTTGAACAGTTAAAGATAAGAAAAGATAATGGGATGATAAAGATTATCACGGGAATCAGGAGATGTGGGAAATCATTCCTGTTATTTGTATTGTTTAAGAAATATTTATTGGAGAGTGGTGTAGATAATGACCATATCATTGAGATTGCTTTGGATGGCATTGAAAATGAGGAGCTGAGAGATCCAAAGAAGTGTTACCAGCATATTAAAGAGCGGGTGGAAGATGACCAGAAATATTATCTGCTTTTGGACGAAGTACAATTTATGTCACGATTTGAGGAAGTGCTGAATAGCCTGCTTCGAATCAGCAATATTGATGTATATGTGACTGGAAGTAACTCTAAGTTTTTATCCAGCGATATTGTAACTGAATTTAGAGGCAGAGGAGATGAGATAAGAATATATCCGTTGTCTTTCGCAGAGTTCTATGCGGCTTTCGATGGAGATTATGATGATGCTTGGGAGGAATATATGATATATGGTGGTTTACCACAGGTGCTACAGTTTTCTGTGGAACGCCAAAAGGCTGAGTATCTAAAAAACATTTTCACAAATGTTTATATTAAGGATGTTGTAGAACGAAACAAGCTGCGAAATGTTGATGAGATTGATACTTTAGTAGATATCCTTGCTTCTGCGATAGGAGCTCCTACTAACCCAACTAAAATATCAAATACGTTTAAAAGTGAACGAGGCATCAATTACAGCAATAAGACCATATCCAACCATATAGATTATCTTGTGGAGGCATTTTTGATTTCTAAAGCTGACAGATATGATATTAAAGGTAGAAAATATGTGGGAGCAAATCTGAAATACTATTTTTCAGATGTGGGACTTAGAAATGCAAGATTGAATTTTAGACAGCAGGAACCTACTCATATCATGGAAAATATTGTTTACAATGAGCTGCTTATCAGAGGTTATAATGTGGATGTTGGTATTGTAGAGGCGTATGCGAAAAATGATGAAGGAAAAACAACTCGAAAGCAGTTTGAAGTTGATTTTGTGGTCAATCAGGGGAGTCAGAGATATTATATTCAGGTGGCTTATGATATGACCTCTGAGGACAAGCAGAAGCAGGAATTTAATTCATTTAGAAATATCCCTGATTCATTTAAAAAGATCGTGGTAGTAAACGGAACAAAAAAGCCTTGGAGAAATGAGGAAGGCTTTGTAATCATGGGAATGAAGTATTTTCTGCTCAATGCGGATAGTTTGGAGTTTTAGAAATATTGCTGGGATATCGCCAATGAAAAGTAATTATAGATAGTTTACTTGACTTTGCAAGTGAAATTAAGCAAAAAGAGATAGACCGCGTAGTATTCAAAACGGAGCAGCTTCACAGATTTTTCCCTGTCAGTTACACAGCAGAGCAGATGAGGCGTGAAATTTTGGAAATGTTGAAATTAAATATGAACAAATATTGGGATGAATAAAGCAGCTACCGAAACACTATTTCCGGATATTTCGATTAATCTTCTCAAACTCCCTTCCTCCCAGGGTATTGTGGGTGAGAAGTCTTTTGTTGCTTCCCGCTGATGCATTTTTCCGGTATTGTCCAGGGGTACAGCCGTTATGCTGACGGAACTGTCTGCAGAAATGCTCTACATTATTATAACCACATTGCTCGGAAATGTCGCGGATGGAGTATTCGCTGTACTCTAATAAATCCTGTGCACGGCGCAGACGTCCTTCGATGACATTGTCCATGCAGGAGGAGCCAAATTGGCGGTGATAGAGAGCCTGAAGATGACTGGGACTTAAGTGAAGCTTCGCAGCCATCATGTTTATATTCCATGGAAGCTGAGGATTATTGTAGATCATCTTATGCAATGCAACCAGCTCATGATCGTGAATACCCGGGGACTCATTCTGGATTCCTTCTCTTAATTTGGAGAACAGAACCCGCAGCAGGTGAGTAATGTTTGCTTCGCTTTCAGAGGAGAAAAAGGCGGACTCCCAGGTTAGTAATTTAAAAAGCTGATGACAGTATTCCGGATCTGTTACGGGAAATGGGGTGTTTGTTAACGGAAACAGCTTCACGAAGGAGTGATCGGAACGAAAACGAATCCAGTCATTCCGGTATTCTTCACCGGCAGCACGGTAATAAATCCTGCTTCCTGGTGTATACAGAATAGCAGAATTGGCGGCTGTCCGCATTAGTCTTCCGTCTATGAGCAGCTCCGAGGGAGAGTCGAAAAGAAGCAGAAGATAGCCTGTAAAGCCATTCGGAACATCATATATAAAATCTGAGGGGTGAACGGCACTGTAGCCGACAAATTCAATTTCAGTCATCTGGAATCTCCGTTCTGATACATCAGAGGATATATCAATTTTCTTATAGTATAAATCATTGGAAACTTTAGATCAATGCGATAGTATCAGATTAATATGGCAATCGTCATCAGAGAGCTGCGGATCGTGCAGCGGTCAGACATCTGATGCGTGACTGCATAGGAACATGATTTAGAAGAAGGAGATACATGCATGGTAAATTTGGGTGGAGCAACAGAGAATGACAGAAAAAAGATCGTGATTACAAAGGATTCAAAGGCCTTTTTTCACAATAATGTAGATTATTGTGTGGGAACCGGAAGAATGGGGCTTGCATTGACAGAAGAATATCAGGAGGAGCTGCGCCTGGTTCAAAAGGAAATCGGATTTAAGCATATCCGGGGACATGGATTATTCTGTGATGATATGGCGATCTTTCAGACCTATGAGGAGGATGGTAAGGTAAGGGTCGAGTACAACTATACTTATCTGGATAGAGTAATGGATGCCTATAAGAAGGTGGGGCTGAGACCTTTTCTTGAACTGGGTTTTATGCCTAAAAAGTTGGCAAGTGGAAGCCAGACTATCTTTTACTGGCAGGGAAATACCACTCCTCCAAAAGATTATGATATGTGGTGTAATATGGTGCGTTCATTGCTGCGGCATCTGATGGGACGCTATGGAGAAGAGGAAGTTATTCAATGGCCCATTGAAGTATGGAACGAGCCCAATCTTTGCGGCTTCTGGGAAAATGCGGATATGCAGAAATATTTTAAGCTGTTCCATAGAACCTTTGATGCCATAAAGGAAGTGAATCCGGGATTCCGTGTAGGAGGCCCTGCTGTTTGTGGAGGAACGGATGAGAAATGGATTCAGGCATTTATGGAATATTGCCATGAGAATCACATACCTGTGGATTTCGTAACCAGACATCATTACACCATTGATCCGCCGGAATGTATTGGACATTATGCATATTCTGAACTGATGAAGGCAGAGGACGGCTTTGCCAATTTAAAAACAACCAGAGATATTATTGACAGTTTCCCGGAATATAAGGGTCTGCAGATTCATATCACGGAGTTCAACAGCTCCTATACTCCTCAGGGCGTCATTCATGATACAAACCTGAATGCGGCCCTTATAGCACAGCAGCTTTCCAGATTGGGAGATGTGAATGAATCCTATTCCTACTGGACATTTGGTGATGTGTTTGAAGAGCAGGGAGTTCCTTTTACACCATTCCACGGCGGCTTTGGACTGGTTGCCAATGGCTGTATTACCAAGCCGACCTTCTGGACATTTGCTTTTTACAAAAAGCTTGAGGAAAGTGAAGCCAATTGTGTATATAAGGATGACAATATTGTCGTTTTGAAACGTGCAAACGGTGATTATCTAGGTGTAGCCTGGAATATTGCCCGTAAAAGTACAGAACAGGGTAAAGAAAAAATGCTGTTGGAGTTTACATTTCCGGCTGAACAGGAGGAGTACTGCTTCCTGACTAAGACGGTAGATGAGGAAACATGTAATCCCTTGAAGGTATGGCATGATATGGGAGAACCTGCCAATCTGAGTGAGGAACAGACGAAGCTGATTCGGGAATCATCCAGACCTTTTGTAAAAACAGAGCGTAAAAAGCAGGAGGACGGAAATATCTGCGTAGAGCTTCCTGTAAACGAAAACGGTGTGGTTTATTTCGAACTGAATGCCGGAAAGGTGAATCCGGATCGAGGATATGACTATGATCGTGTGGTCAGCTTGAAGGCTTAAACTAGCACCCAGTAATTTGCTTTATGAAACAATGTACATGGATTAGGCTTGCAAAGGAGGATATCAAAGTGAAAAAACAAGCGTTTAACCCATATTTACCGTCCTGGGAGTATATTCCGGACGGAGAACCTTATGTTTTTGGCGATCGCGTATATGTTTACGGATCCCATGATTACTTTAACGGATATGTTTTCTGCATGGGAGACTATGTGTGCTGGTCAGCTCCGGTCGATGACCTGGGCAACTGGAGATATGAGGGTGTGATTTATCCGAAGACAGCCGATCCGCTGAACCCGGAAGGCAAAATGTGTCTGTATGCCCCGGATGTTACGGTGGGACCGGACGGAAGGTACTATCTTTATTACGTGTTGGACAAGGTTTCGGTAGTTTCCGTTGCTGTATGTGATACTCCGGCAGGAAAGTATGAATTTTATGGCTATGTTCATTATGAAGATGGCACACGTCTGGGCGAAAAGGAAGGTGATGAGCCCCAGTTTGACCCGGGGGTTCTGACGGAAGGAGATGTGACATATCTTTATACCGGATTTTGCGGAAAAGGTGATAAATCCCGTACCGGAGCTATGGCTACGGTGTTGGGAGCAGATATGCTGACGATCAGGGAAGCTCCGGTGTTTGTGGCCCCTGGCTGTGAATATGGTGCCGGTACCGGATTTGAGGGACATGAGTTTTTTGAGGCACCTTCCATCCGTAAAGTAGGTGACACCTATTATTTTGTCTATTCATCCATATTAATGCACGAATTATGTTATGCCACCAGCAAGAATCCTACTAGGGACTTTGTCTATGGCGGAGTTATTGTCAGCAATTGTGATCTGCACATCGATACCTACAAGCCGGCAGATATGCCAACAGCTTACGGTGCCAATAATCACGGAAGTATTGTGCAGATCGGAGAGGACTGGTACATTTTTTATCACAGGCATACCAATAATACCTGGTACAGCAGACAGGGATGTGCTGAAAAGCTGCAGATTATGCCGGACGGCAGTATTCCACAGGTAAAAATTACCTCCTGCGGTTTAAATGGAGGTCCGCTTGAGGGTAAAGGCGAATACCCCGCTTATCTTGCATGTAATCTGTTTACCGATACCCCATCAGTTTATGTGGGTGAAGGGAATTTTCCACGAGTAATGCAGGACGGCAGGGATGGAGACGAAGAAGTTGGATATATTGCCAATATTACAGATTCAACTACCATCGGTTTCAAATATTTTGACTGCCATGATATTCGTGAAATCAGTATTTGGATCCGGGGCTATGCAGATGGCACTTTTGAAGTAAAGACAGCATGGGATGGAGAGGTACTGGCGACATTAGAGGTTCAATATACCAATGTCTGGGAAAAGTATACTGCACCGGTTACGATTCCGGATGGAATACAGGCGCTTTACCTGACCTATCGCGGTAACGGAAATGCTGCATTAAGATCATTTGAGTTATCATAATCTATGTTATTGCATATACAGGCAGTGATCAAAACTCTAGGAATGTAAAAAAGGAGACTACAATGAGCAAGTTAAAGATTAAAACAAAGGAAAGACGATTTGAGACAGCCAGGGATTTATACGGAATCTTTTTTGAAGACATTAACCGTGCCGGAGACGGAGGACTTTATCCGGAAATGCTTCGAAACAGAAGCTTCGAAGATTCCGTTTTACCGGAGGGTTATATACAGCAGGAGGATGGCATCCATGTAAAAACCGTATCCGGATGGCTGGATGAGTTTTGCAACGGAGAAGGCCTATGCCGCTGGGTAAAGGGCAACAATATTCCGGAAACAGAAATACCGGCATGGTATACACACAATGCAAAGATGGAGCTGGAACTGACGGATACCCTGAATGAACATCGGGACGCAGCTCTGCGTATGCAGTTTGAAAAGGACGGATCTCTGACTAATACCGGTTACTGCGGTATATCCGTAAAGGCTGGAGAAAGTTACTCTTTGTATTTATTTGCAAAAGCAAAGGAAGAAATAGGACTGGATGTAGCGATCGAATACCAGGGAAAAGTACTGGCTGGAAACAGTCTGGTGGTTTCCGGTCAGGAGTATACAAGATATGACATGAAGCTGACAGCAGCTGAGGATTGTCACGAGGCACAGCTTACTATTTCCTGCAAAGAAGGCGGAGAGATTCTGCTGGGATTTATTTCACTAATGCCTGACAATACCTACATGGGGCATGGACTCAGAACAGATCTTGTAGAAAAGCTTAAGGGAATGAGTCCAAAGTTTATGCGTTTTCCCGGAGGCTGTATTGTGGAAGGAACGACACCGTCCACAGCGATGAGATTTCGGGATACGGTAGGTCCGGCATGGGAAAGACCCAGTAAGCTGTTTGTATGGCATTACAGAAGTACATTAGGACTTGGCTTTCATGAATATCTGCAGCTTTGCGAGGATCTGGGGATGGAGCCCCTGTATGTATGTAACTGCGGAATGACCTGTCAGGGAAGAAAGAGTGTCCTTCTGGAAGGAGAGGCTCTTGATGAAATGGTACAGGATACACTGGATGCCATTGAATATGCTATCGGCTCTAAGGAAAGCAAATGGGGAAGGCTTCGTGCTTCTATGGGGCATCCGGAACCCTTTAAAATGACCTATCTGGAAATTGGTAATGAAAACTGGGGTCCGGATTATGAAAAGCGATACAACATGATTTATAAGAAGGTAAAGGAACTGTATCCCCAGATTAAAACCATAGCCAACGAGCATGTAGAGAAAAATGGTTGTCCTGCCGAGTGCGTGGATGAACATTTTTACAATACAACAGAGTTCTTTGCAGAACGTGTAAATTATTATGATGACTACGATCGTAAGGGACCAAAAATCTTTGTAGGAGAGGTGGCTGTAAACGAAGGCAACTATATGGGACAGTTGTATGCGGCTTTGGGAGAAGCGGCTTTCCTTATGGGTATTGAGAAAAATCAGGATATCGTAACATTGGCCTCTTATGCTCCATTATTTGAAAATGTAAATTACAGAGCGTGGTATCCTAATCTGATTCGTTTCAATAATCATCAGAGCCTTGGAATTCCTACTTATTATGTCTGGAAAATGTTCGGTCAAAATCGCGGAGAATATGTGGTGCGATCCGAAGATGAGGGAGGACGTGTTTATCGTCCGAGAACCGGAATGGCATCTTTAAAATCCAATAAGGAACTTCGCTTCAGAAATCCCATTTGGAATGGAGAAGAAGCAAAGATTACTCATGAATTAATGGGACATGTGCAGGATACAGAGGATGGCTGCCTGCTTCAGCTTCCGGATGAGGAGCAGAAAAAGGAATTTCACAGTATTCTGGAATGGGCTGATGAGACCAAGAGCTTTGTGGTATTTGGAGAAGAAGACCAGACTTATGGAAGATTTGAGACCGATATTTTTGTTGAGGAAAATGCTTACTTCGAGTTGGGTATATTCAGTGCCAGGGTGGTTCGTTCCTATTATGAGGAGCAGCTCGTGATTACGGCCGGAGTGGAAAAAGAATGGGATGCAGCTCTGGTGCGTCCGTTCCTTTGGAAGGTTAATGGAGGACAATGTTCACTGGAAGAGTTTGGCTTTATGCATGACAACAAGCTGACTGAGGACTTTGCTATTTCAGTAAAACCGGGAGAATATCACCGCTTTGGATATGAAACGGATGGAAAACAGATTCGCCTGTATGTTGATGGTGAGCTTCAGAAGGAAATTTCGATTCCCTACGGACCTGCTTTTGTTTCGGTAGTAACTGACACCAAGGACGAAATCATTATTAAGGCGGTTAATTTTGCAGGAGATGTGGATCCGGTTTCCATTACACTGGACTGTCAGGTACAGGGCGACTATACCGTAACACTTCTTAGCGGTGAAAAGGAGGATGAAAACAGCTTTGAAGAGCCGGAGAAGGTGAAGAATATTACCGTGAATATGCATGGCGCTTCCTCAGAGTTCGTATACGAGGCACCGCCATATTCTGTCAGTGCTTTGCGATTGAAGAAGTGCGAAGCGTTTTAGAGGTTGACGCTGAACAGAAGATAAGAGAATAGAAAGACAAATGTTTTTATAAAAAATGGCAGTTATCGCCATTCCGATTTCCTTGCAGATGTCAAAAAAGTTTTGATGGGTGGCTGGATAAACTGTAAACCAGAGCAAAATATGGTCAAAAAATTATCGACATCCGACCTCGCACACGTTATAATATAAGTAATCTAATAAGAAAACAGTGTTATCATTACTGCATTGCTAAATGAGAATGGTAGCCATAAATATGAATTCGCAGGAACGGAATGGTTGAACCCTCAGGGTGACAGTGTCACTCATTTGTCAGCGAGAGGTGCTTAACTTAGATGATTTTCAGTTTTCTTATTTTGACATGGATTTACAGGAAGGGTAGAAAAATCAATGATTTCATTGACTTATCTTAACTCAAAATAATATAGGTTTCCAACGGGGATTCGAGCTCCTAAGACATAACCATGGTTAAAGCCGTGAGTGAGTAAAAGGCGATAACTAAGAGTTCGATTTGAACTGTGGCATATAGAAATGGCGAAATAAGAAAATAGATGATTCATCACAAAAGTGATTGAGTTCATGATGAGCAATACTTAAAATTATAATAGTTGATAAAATTGATATTATATCTTTGAATGTAAAGCGACACCTTCCAGTTTGTTGAGATGAAAAGATAGTGAGAATAGTTAGTAAAATCAAGGCTTTCCTTGACTTGTATTAACTCATAATATTATATGTTTTCGGCAGTGACGCGAGTTCTGAAAGCACTAGTTGTGGGTTCGATTCCTGCTGGGAACATTTTTTGCAACAATGATTGAAAAAATTCATTGTTGCTTTTTTATTTTATGGTGCCAAACAGGGGCTGCTGGATGTGGTCTTCCACAGTCTGCGTCATACCAGCGTTTATGAAGAAAAAATCAAAAGCTCTTGACTTGGAGTTAACTTCAAGTAGTATGCTAATCGAAACAGGAGGTAAAAAGATGAAGAAATTACTGATTATATATTATTCATGGTCAAATGGAAACACGGAAAGAATTGCAAAAATGCTGCAGAGTGAGACTGATAGCGATATTCTAAAAATAGATACCGTAGTTCCATATTCTGGCAGTTATGATGATGTGGTAAATCAGGGACAGAATGAAGTGCAGCGCGGATACGAACCTGAAATTAAACCGCTGGATATCAATATTGCAGATTATGATGTCATCGCAGTTGGGACACCTACATGGTGGTACACAATGGCTCCGGCTGTAAAAACATTTCTGCACCAACAGGATTTTACCGGAAAGACAGTAGTACCTTTTATGACAAATGGTGGCTGGCCAGGGCATGTAATAAAGGATATGAAAGCAGCCTGCAAAGGCGCAAATGTGGTTTGCGATATGCAGATACAGTTTGATTCTACAGGTGGAAGTAATCTGGAGACACTTCAGGAACAAATTAATGAATGGATACAGAGTGTGAAAAATCTTCTTTAAATTGTGGAGGAAGAATATGACAATAAAAGAGGTGTCAAAAAAATATGGTATTTCACAGGATACCCTCCGTTATTATGAGAGGGTTAATGTGATTCCTAAAGTTACAAGAACATCCGGAGGAATTCGGGATTACCAGGAAGAAGATCTTAGATGGGTTGAGCTTGCAGTATGTATGAGAAATGCAGGACTTCCCATAGAAAGTCTGATTGAATATCAAAGGCTATTTAGGGCGGGAGATTCTACAATACCTGCGAGACTTGAGTTGTTGAATGAGCAGATGGATATTCTTCAGAAGCAAAAAGAGCAGATAGAGGAAACTATGGACAGGCTTTCTTATAAGATATCACGGTATGAAGAAGCAGTGAAAACAGGAAAATTGGTATGGACAAAGGAGGAATAGTACAAATGGCAAAGCTGGTAGCATTTTATTCAAGAGCAGATGAAAATTATTTTGGCGGTTCCATGAAATATATTCAGATTGGCAATACTGAGAAAGCTGCAAAAATGATAGCTGATATGACAGGAGCAGACCTTTTCAAAATCGAGCAAAAGATTCCCTATGCCGCTGATTATAATACCTGCATTGCACAGGCAAAAGAGGATAAACAGACAGGAAAACGACCAGAGATACTAAATCTGCCACAGGACATAGATCAATATGACGAGATTTATCTTGGATACCCGAATTACTGGGGAACCATGCCAATGGCTGTATATACTTTTCTGGAAAGTTATGATTTTACAGGAAAGAAAATTCATCCATTCTGTACGCATGAAGGAAGCGGATTGTCAAATACGGAGAGTGATATTAAAAAAAGTGCAAAAGGTGCAGTGATTGAGAAAGGCATTGCGATACATGGAAGCAGCGTAGATCAAGCGAAAGATGTACTTGAAAGATGGATACAGAAATAGAGGTTAGAAAAATGGAATGCAAGGAAATACGTGTTGATGTAAGAACTGCGTCAATAAAAGAAAGTACAGAAGGGCAACGTCAGACAAAAATATTATTTCAGATTAATCATACAATGCCTTTTACTGATGAATATAATCATGATCCATATGATTTGTGTACTCTGACTTGTAAGCCTGTTCTGATAAGAGAATATGCCTGGGTAGGAGCTGGAGCTACGATACTTCCGGGAGTATGTATCGGAAGACACGCAATTGTGGGAGCTGGATCTGTAGTGACAAAGGATGTACCGGATTATGCAGTAGCAGTTGGAAATCCGGCAAAAGTAATAAAAATGCTTGATAAAGAAAATTTTCAGGAGGACTAAAAAGATGGAAAATATGAAGTTGAATAACAATTTGGAATGTCCAATGCTTGGACTAGGAACTTTTATGTTATCACCAGAGGATGCCTACACAAGTACATTAGAGGCATTAAAAATGGGATATTCCCTAATTGATACAGCAAATGCTTATGTAAATGAGCGTGCAGTTGGAAGAGCAATCAAGGATAGTGGAATTGACAGAAAAAATATATTTCTATCAACAAAAATATGGGCTAGTGAATATGAAAATGAGAATACTGTAGAAGAAACTCTAGAAAGACTTGGTGTTGATTATGTGGATTTACTTTATATACACCAGCCTGCAGGCAACTGGCTTGCCGGATACAGAATGCTTGAAAAAGCGTATAGAGAGGGCAAAGCAAAATCCATTGGTATCTCGAATTTTGAAGGAAAATATATGGAAGAGTTGGAAACAAAATGGGAAATTGTACCTCAGTTTATTCAGGTGGAAGCACATCCATATTTCACACAGAAAGAACTTCGTGTAACTTTAGACAAATATGGAATTAAGCTTATGAGCTGGTATCCGCTGGGACATGGAGATACAGCATTAATGAATGAGTTGGTATTTGCAGGACTTGGCAAAAAATATGGAAAAACACCTGCACAGGTTATTCTCCGTTGGCATACTCAGATGGGATTTGTTGTAATTCCTGGAAGTAAAAATGCAGAACACATTAAGGACAATATGGATATCTTTGATTTTGCATTAACAGATGAAGAAATGGAACAGATTGCAAAGCTGGACAAGAATGAAAGATATTATCACCGCACGGATGAACAGCTTGTACAGTTTGCAAACTGGAAACCAGAGTTTGAAAAATAATATGGAGAAAATAGTATGAGCAAAAATGATGTATGGCTGAATCGTAATGGTGGCCAACTGAGTGAACTCGATGGAACGGAATGGTTATATCCTCCGGGTGCTCCGAGCACCGAAAGGTGCTTTACAGAGATGAAAACAGGTTTTCTTATTTTGACAGGGAGTAACAGAATAGTTAGGAAAACCAAGGATTTCCTTGACTTAGGTTGACTAATCATTGTATGTATTTACAGTGGTATCTCGAGTTCCTAAGACTCTATTGTAGGTTCGATTCCTATAGGAGACGCTCATTTTTAGCGGTAATGAAGATTGTTTCATTACCGCTTTTTTTGTGCAGAATTGCAATTTCAGTGACAAATTTGTTATCGATTCACATTTTTTGGTCTGTCACCCAGAGGGACTAACTACAATGTAACACTAATAATATAAGGTGTTAAAATTGCGTTGTCTCAAATAGAAATTATGATAGAAGACATAAGATTAGGAGGAGCTATGAGCAAAACAATTGTTGAGTTTAAGGATGTTGTAAAGACATATGGAAGCGGTGATGCTCTTTTATATGCAGTCAACCATATTGACTTTAAAATAGAAGAAGGCGAATTTGTAGTCATACTGGGACAGTCTGGTGCCGGTAAATCGACAGTACTTAATATTTTGGGCGGTATGGACCAGCCGACAGAGGAAAAGTCAAAATCATGTGATCGGCAGGTACAAAGTTTTCGAGGAGATTCCTTGGTTGTTGAAATAGATGGATTGCTCTATAATGGCACTATAAATTGTATGTTTGACACCGACAGTTTTCCGGGAATTGTCTGAGTGTACTGTAAATAGGATATCTGAGGAAGGTATATATTATGAAGTATGAAAATATTGTGGAAGGCAAATTTATCAACAGACCTAACAGATTTATCGCCTATGTGGAGGTCGCAGACAGGATGGAAACGGTACACGTAAAAAATACAGGGCGGTGTCGGGAGCTTTTGCTGCCGGGAAATACCGTTGGTATTCAAAGGTCGGACAATGAGGCCCGTAAAACAAAGTATGATCTGATATCGGTATATAAAAAAGGGTCCGGTTGGGTAAATATTGATAGTCAGGCACCGAATAAGGTGGTAGGGGAATGGCTTGAGAAACAGGAGTATGATTATGTAAAGCCGGAGTATGTGTATGGAAATTCCAGAATAGATTTTTACATGGAAAAGGGTGCAAAGAAATATCTCATGGAGGTAAAAGGCTGTACACTTGAGATAGACGGCGCAGGGTATTTTCCGGATGCACCGACGGAGAGAGGGACAAAGCATCTTCGTGAACTTATAAAGGCGGTTTCGGAAGGATATAATTGTTATATCGCATTTGTCATTCCCATGGAGGGTGTGAAGATGGTGTATCCCAATGCCGCGATGGACAAGGAGTTTGCGGAAGTATTTTATGAAGCACAGGCAGCGGGAGTGAAAGTATTGAATCTTGCCTGCAGAGTCGAAAAGGATGAACTGGAAGTATTATAAACGTTGGAATGACATAGAGGAAATCCTTGCTGCTTTTCGCCGTTGGAAAAGAGAAGATACAGAAAAAAATATGAAACGAATCAAAGCGGCATGTATTACACAGACGATTCATTTTATTAACAAGGATATTACGAAAAGTGAGTATTCAAAACGTAAAGTGCAGGAGGAAATCACCAGATATAAGCACAGATTGGACAGAGAGAGGACAAAATATAAAATTCTGTCGGAAGAGGTTGAAGAGGACGGTTCCGTATTTGTGCAAAACATATTAAAAGAACCTATATGAAATTGGTAAAAACAACTAAAGTCATTCCAAATTTAAAAATAAATAATTCGAATTTATGAACAAAAATTCGTTTGATGCTTTATTATAATTACACCTTTCCGCGAGAGTTAAAAATTCTTTTATGTAGCTTATTTTATAGTATCACCATTTTCAAAAAAACCAATGTACATAAAATTTTCACAAAAAAAGAACTTTATCCTATATTTCTTGTGGATATGGGGAGTCTTTCTCCATCATACCTATTGAAATCTCCATCATTCGATGGCAAAATGATGGAGATATTTTTAAGTTGATGGAATGTGATAACTGAGCACCTTAAATAAAAGGAAGGAAAATATTATGGAATATTCGGCAATTCTTCATGATATGGATAAAAGATTCTGCTATGCGATCGATAAGGATTTATTTGTGATACGTGTGCAGGTAAAAAAAGATGATATAAAAGAGATTATTCTCCATTATGAGGATAAGTACATACCATTGGAATGGAAGGATACGCGAAAGACGATTCCGATGAAGAAGGTTGCCACATCACAGTTTCATGACTTTTATGAGGCACAGCTTCAGATGCATTTGATATGTCTGCGCTATTATTTTGAATTTACGGATATGCAGGGAGAAAAGGTATATTACGGCAACTATGAGTTTAGCAGGGAATGCATTACAAACAGGGACAGAATGTTCGACTGTCCGCAAAACCTTCGTGAGGAAGAAATGTTTGAGGTGCCGGAGTGGGCAGCAAACAAGGTTGTGTATCAGATTTTTCCATCTCGCTTTGCAGCATCACAGCCAATAGACAAGGAACTGTGGTATAAAGCCCCCATCACATCTAAGGATAATCTGCATGGTGATCTCAGAGGAATTATTGATCATTTGGATCATATTCAGAAGCTGGGAATAGATGTTGTGTATTTAACACCTATTTTTAAATCGGATTCCTGCCATAAATATGATACCACTGATTATTACCAGATTGATCCTTCCTTCGGAACAACAGAGGATCTTAAGGAGCTGGTGCAAAAAGCGCATGAGTGTGGAATGAAAGTAGTGATGGATGCGGTATTCAACCATACAGGAAGAGATTTTTTTGCATTTAAGGATATTATAGAAAAAGAAGATAAATCCAGATATCTGGACTGGTATTTTATCGAGAGATTTCCGCTGAAGGGTGAAAAAGGAGAAACTCCTAACTTCAAATGTTTTGGTTATTATGGCGGAATGCCAAAGTTAAATCTGAAAAATCCGGAGGTTGAAAAATTCGTTACAGATGTTGCATGTTATTGGATTAAGGAATGCGATATCGATGGATGGAGAATGGATGTAGGTGACGAAATCAGTCATTTCTTCTGGAAGCGATTTAGAAAGGCTGTTAAGGCAGTAAAGAAGGATCTGCTGATCATTGGAGAAATCTGGCATTATGCAGGAGATTTTCTTGAGGGAGATGAGTGGGATACGGTCATGAATTATCCGTTTTATCTGAATCTCATAGATCTGCTTGCAGATGAAAAAATCAATGTCAGCCAGTTTATACAGAATCTTGGATATTTGGAGGGGCGCTTAAACAAAAAATGCTATCCCCTAATGTGGAATCTGATCGACAGCCATGATACAGCAAGATTTTTACATCTATGTGATGATAATAAGAAAAAGCAGCACTTGGCAGCAGCTTTTCAATTGTTATTACCGGGAATGCCCATGATTTATTACGGAGATGAATTTGCGATGCCCGGAGCAAATGATCCGGATTGCAGACGTGGCATGTACTGGGATGAAGAATACCAGGATAAAGAGATGCTTGAATGGTATAAGCAGCTGCTGAAGGTGCGAAAAAATCATGCATGTATCGTAGAGGGTGAACCAATGGAAATAGCTGCAAGGGACGAGGAAGAGACGATCGTCCTGACCAGAAAAAATGGAGAAGAGACACTCGCTTTGATCTTCAACTGCAGTAGCAGTGCAAGAGTGTTTCATGAATATGCACAAAAATATGATTTACTTAGAGAGAAACCCTTTGATGGAAAAATAGCGGGGCTTGATGCCGCTGTAATAGTACTTTAAGCTGTAATGCAGAAGAGGCCATTCGGGCATATGCGGAGGTGATGCTTTTCATTTGCAAAAAAGATGAGGTGTGATAAGATGAGAAAAGTATAGAAACAAATTAAAATATATCGCTGGAGAAAATGTTATTATGAAGAAAAAAATAAATTATGCAGAAATTATGAAGGAGACAGGAATCCTGACTGTGGCGGTAGCCATCATCGCGGCAGCAGTCTACTTTTTCCTGGTGCCGAGTCATGCGTCGGTCAGCAGTATTTCCGGTCTCGGCATCGTGCTGTCTAACTTTATACCGCTTCCTTTGTCAGCCATTACGATGATCCTGAATGTAGTGCTTTTGCTCATCGGTTTTGTCACCTGCGGGAAAGAATTCGGGGTAAAGACGGTGTACACCAGTGTGATGCTGCCGGTATTCTTAGGGCTTTTCGAGATGCTGTTTCCAAATTTCGGTTCCATGACGGACAGTCAGGAACTGGATGTACTGTGCTATATTCTGGTGGTCAGCGTGGGACTCAGCATTCTGTTCAACCGGAATGCATCTTCCGGAGGACTGGATATTGTGGCGAAGATCATGAATAAATATCTCCATATGGAACTGGGTAAGGCTATGTCTCTCTCCGGTATGTGCGTGGCACTGTCCGCAGCACTGGTATATGATAAGAAAACGGTGGTGCTGAGTATTCTGGGTACCTATTTCAACGGAATCATTCTGGATCATTTTATTTTTGATAATAATATCAAGCGGCGTGTCTGCATTATTACGAAGAAAGAGGAAGAACTGCGCCAGTTTATTACAAGAGATCTGCACAGCGGTGCCACGATCTATGAAGCCATCGGTGCCTATCATTTCGAAAAACACAACGAGATCATCACCATCGTAGACAAAAGTGAGTACCAGAAATTAATGAAATTCATCAATGAACTGGACCCCAAGGCGTTTATTACCGTATATAATGTATCGAGTATGAAGTATCAGCCGAAGAGTGGGGCCTTTTGACCCTGGCTTTGATGCCTACGGATTGTTCCGTGCTACGCACTCTCACAATCCTCCCCTCTATTCGCATATCGTGGGATTATCATCCCACTTTTATGCTCATATCGGGGC
>ERZ773237.1597-NODE-1597-length-18079-cov-3.663005_pt1 | contig 18079 bp, 19 predicted proteins | sample MGYA00580990_ERZ773237 | MGnify/ENA primary metagenome ERZ773237 (study PRJEB29015, sample SAMEA2737749) | human gut metagenome | biome: human gut; feature: human-associated habitat; material: faeces | place: China | collected 2012 ...
ATGATTGCAGATGAGAAATCGCCTGCGCGAATTTCTCATCGCATCTTCGCGACAAAGTCGCTCAGGAATGGAGTATAATATGGGACAGATTCAGGTTGAAAAAAATGCAGGCGGAATTGAAGGCCTGTGCGTGATTACACCAACCGTTCACGGCGATTCACGCGGATATTTTATGGAAACTTACAATCAAAAGGATATGGAGGAAGCCGGACTTACAATGCAGTTCGTACAGGACAACCAGTCTGCTTCTTCAAAGGGTGTTCTGCGCGGTTTACATTTTCAGAAGCAGTACCCACAGGGCAAACTGGTACGTGTCATCAAAGGCTGCGTTTTTGATGTTGCCGTGGATTTACGTGAAAACAGCCAAACATACGGCAAGTGGTTCGGTGTGGAGCTTTCTGAAGAAAATAAAAAGCAGTTTTATATCCCGGAAGGCTTTGCACACGGATTTTTAGTATTAAGCGATACCGCAGAATTCTGCTATAAATGTACGGACTTCTACCACCCCAATGACGAGGGCGGTCTCGCATGGAATGACCCGGAAATCGGAATTGTATGGCCCAAGCTTACCGGCTCCTATAACGGCACCCCGTCCGGAGACGGCTACAGCCTTGATGACGGCACGAAGCTGTTACTCAGCGATAAGGATCAGCTGTGGAAGGGATTGAAGGATACGTTTCATTTCGCATAAAGTGTAAAAATAAGAAAGCAGTGCAGTACCAAAAACGCCTCAACGTGTTACTTGACTTCGGCTTATTTTGGTACTGCACTGCTTTTATTTACGCTTTGGCTCCATGAGGGGAGAGCATGGCAGTCGGAACATTATAGGCAAAAATTTACCGTGTTACTTGACTTCGGCTTATTTGGGTTCTTCCCTGCTTTTATTTACGCTTTGGCTCCATCATTTACAGTTAATCGAATTTTCTGCCTGTTAATAATTCAAATGCTTCTTTATATTTTGCAATTGTCTTATCGATTACATCGTCCGGGAGGAGGTAGTCGCTGTCCGGATTTGCTTTTAACCAGTCTCTTACGAACTGCTTGTCATATGACGGCTGTGACTTTCCTGCTTCGTATCCTTCTAACGGCCAGAATCTTGAGCTGTCCGGTGTGAGCATTTCATCACCGATAACAACGTTGCCGTTCTCATCCAGACCAAATTCAAACTTTGTATCTGCAATGATAATTCCCTTGCTTAATGCGTATTCTGCGCACTTCTTGTAAAGCTTGATTGTGCAGTCCTTAATCTGTGTTGCATAATCTCTGCCCTTGCCCGGATAAAGCTTTTCTAACACTTCTACGCTCTGCTCGAAAGAAATATTTTCATCATGGTCGCCTAATTCAGCCTTTGTACTTGGAGTATAAATCGGTTCAGGCAGTTTTTCTGATTCCTTTAAACCTTCCGGAAGGCTGATGCCACAAACAGTACCGTTCTTCTTGTAGCTTTCCCAGCCACTGCCTGTAATGTATCCACGCACGATACACTCAATCGGGAGCATTTCCAGCTTCTTGCACAGCATGCTGTTTCCGTCGTATTTTTCTGACTGGAAAAATTCCGGCATATCTTTTACATCTACAGAAACCATATGATTCTTTACAATATCCTTTGTGTAATCAAACCAGAACTTTGACATCTGTGTTAAGATTGCACCCTTATCTGTAATCTTATTCTTTAAAATGTGGTCGAATGCTGATATTCTGTCTGTTGCCACAAGAATAAGATTCTCTCCGATATCGTAAACTTCTCTTACTTTTCCTTCTTTGAATGGTTTAAATTCCTGCATTTTCTTTATATCCTCCATTTTTTACAATTTACTTTAGTATACAATATTCGACACCGGTACTCAAGCCGTATTTTATGAAAATATGCCAAGCGCAGGCAATTTCTCATCTGCCATCACCTGACTTCAAAACTGCTGTGTTCCCCGCTGATAAATTTCATTGCTCCGATAATCGAATTTTCTGCCATATTGGATACGGCTTCATCCGTGTAAAATGCGGTATGCGGTGTTACAACGACATTGGAATAGGAACGCAGGATTGCTAGCTTTGGATTGCCAAGCGGTTCACCCATACGGTTAAAATAATACAGTCCGCTCTCATGTTCCACAACATCTAACCCCGCAAAACCAACTTTTCCATTTTCAATGCCTTCAATTAAAGCATCCGTGTCAATCAGCGCACCTCTCGCACAATTGATTATAATGACACCGTCCTTCATTTTCTGAATTGCCTGCGTATCAATCATGTGATAATTATCATCTGTTGCCGGTGCGTGCAATGTAATAATATCACTTTCCCGAATCAGTCTGTCAAGGCTTACGTATTCTGCCTTTTCCCTTACTGCTTCCTGCTCGTAAATATCATAAGCAAGCATTTTACAGCCAAAACCGCCAAGATGGTCAATCACCGTTTTTCCGATGCGTCCCGTACCAATTACACCAACCGTACAGTCGCTGAACTCCCTGCCGATTTTTCCTTTGAGCGTATAATCCTGAATCGCGGCACGTTCCATAATGTGCTTTGCCTTACGGCACCCCATCAGCATTAACATAATGGTATAATCCGCCACACTCGCCGGATTGTAAGTTACATGAGTCACACCCATGCCAAGCGTATGGGCATATTCCGTATCTATATGGTCATACCCAATCGTTCTTGATGAAATACAGCGGATTCCCGCCGCATGAAACGCATCAATCATCGGCTTATCCATAATTGTCGTGATAATATCCACAACATCATAGCCCTTTGCAAGCTCTACATTTTCAAGGCACGGTGTCTGTGTCGTATACCCGAATTCCACACCGTATTCCCCACAGAACTTCTCAAAAAAGGCCAGTTCATCATATTCTCTCATACTGTATACAAAAAGCTTCATTATACTACTCCTATTCTGAGCGATTTCTCATCTGCCATTAGGCAATTTGTTTTCACTCGGAAACAAATTGCTGTGTGAAAAATCTTTCATTTATGGATTTTTCACACTAGTCGGCATACTCTGACGTAATTCCTAAATATTCTTCCAGTGAAAGTCCACTGTTATACACCTTTGTTGCCATGTCAATGCCTAAGTAACGCAGGTGCCACGGCTCATACTGATAGCCGGTCTGTGCATCTTTTCCCTTTGGAAAACGGATAATAAATCCGTACTCCTGTGCATGCTGTTCCAGCCATGCACTTTCCTTCGTATTGCCAAAGGAATCATCAATCGTATTTAAATCAAAGCAGAATCCCGTCTGGTGTTCCGAATATCCCGGTCTTGACGAATACGTATCTGCCAGTGCCTTTCCATCACTCTTTACATAATTGTTATACAGTGTCTGCTGACGGCTGTATGAGCGGTAACCTGAAGAAATGTAAATATTTAAGCCCTGTGCGGCAGCGGCTTTCTGCATGACTGCAAAGGCTTCTTTGACTTCCGGCAGCAAATCACCCGGTGCATAGCTTTCCGGCAGGGAATAAGACTTATTGGCAATCATCACGCCGCCGATATACGTCACACCGTCTACCACCTGAATGGCATAGCCCTTTGCCGTCACACTCTGTACCTGTGTGCCTGCAAGTGTTTCTCCGGCTGCTTCTGTCTGAGATGTCTGCTGACCCTGCACAGTATCTGTACCGTTTTCTGTCTGTGATACCGTCTGTGCAGAAGTATCATTCTGCACCGTCTGTGTCTTTTTATGATGTCTTATAATGCCAGCCACTACAAGCACTGCCACAAGCACAAGCGCTGCTGCAAGCACTGCCGCCCGCGCCGCGGCAGTCTGTCTGCGCCTGCGTGCCTTTTCACGTTTTCTGTTATCTATTCTTACCGGTTTTGTACCCATAATTCCTCCGATTCATATTAGGATAGCTTCTGTAAAAATGCTTTTGTTCTTTCATTATCCGGATTATCAATGACATCTTCCGGCTTTCCCTGCTCGACAATCACACCGCTGTCCATAAAAATAACACGGTCTGCCACTTTCCTTGCAAATGCGATTTCATGCGTTACAATCACCATCGTCATTTTTTCCTGTGCCAGCTCACGCAGTACCTTTAAGATACCGGCTGTAATTTCCGGATCCAGTGCCGAAGTCGGCTCATCAAAAAAGAGCATTTTCGGATTCATGGCAAGCGCTCTGGCAATCGCCACACGCTGCTGCTGTCCACCGGATAACTGTCCCGGATAGCTGTTTTCTTTTTCTGCAAGTCCTACTTTTCTAAGCAGCTCCCTTGCCTCTTTATAGACTTCATCCCTGTCACGCTTCTGCACATGTATCGGCGCATCCGTCACATTTTTTAAAACCGAATAATGCGGGAACAGATTAAAATTCTGGAAAACCAGTCCAAAATTATTCTTTAACTGTGCCAGCTGTTGTCTGGATACGTAATGGGTGGCTTCTCTCTCCGCATTATCCGTTGCCGCTTCCCCACAGTATTTCAAAACACCCTTATCCATTGTTTCAAGCAGGGTTGCACAGCGAAGCAGAGTTGATTTTCCGGAGCCGGATGGTCCGATAATTGCTACAACCTCGCCTTCTTCCACTTCCATTGATATATCTTTTAATACTTCAAGCTCGCCAAAACTTTTGCCGACATGCTTCATCTCTAATAATTTCATCTTAATTCCTCATTTCCGCAGACGCTTCCTGCCGCCTGCCTTTTTGGCAATCCGCAGATACGTTATCTATAATTTATCTGTAATACTGCATGCTCTTTTCAATCTGTTCCATAATCCATGCAACTAAGAAGTTGAAAATGTAGTAAAATACACCGGCTACAAACAGCGGCATAATGCTTGCATTCGTTGCCGCAACCTGTTTTGCGAGCGTAAACATTTCTGTGTATGCCAGTGCAAAGGCAAGCGATGTATCCTTTACCAGGGTAATCACTTCATTGGTTACAGGCGGCATCACCCGCTTTACCATCTGCGGGAATATAATACGTACAAAGGTCTGTGTCTTTGAATATCCCAGCACCTCGGCGGCTTCATACTGTCCTGCCGGAACAGCTTCGATACCGGCGCGGTAAATTTCTGCAAAATATGCCGCATAATTTAATGCAAAACCAATAATAACTGCATAGAAACGATACGAGTATGACAGTGAAATGCCAAACAGGTAATATGGTCCGAAAAATACAACCAGAAGCTGCAGCATCAACGGCGTACCACGCATAATTGAAATATAAATCTTTGCAATCCACTGTAAAAGCTTTACTTTACTCATACGGATAAATGTAATCACAAGTCCGAGCGGCAGTGAAAACACCAGTGTGAGAATAAAAATACCAAGTGTGGCAAACATGCCGTTTTTTAACTGCACAATGATTTCTCCCAGCTGTGCAACAGAATTTTTCTTCTGTGTCTGTCCGTTTTCGGCAAGCAGCACTTCATCTGCACCGCTCTGTCCCAGACATACGCTTTCTTCCAGCTTCCACTTCTGTGCGATTTCGTTAAATGTACCATCTGCCAGCATTTCATTTAACGCTTCCTGTACCTGATTTCTTAATTCGGTATTGCCCTTTTTAAAACCGATGCCATACTGCTCGGAAGATACGTGTTCATTTAACATCACATATTTGCTGCCTCGGGCTTCCAGTTCGTACTTTGCGACACCGATATCCATGCAGACCGCATCGACTGAACCGGATTCCAGATTCATAAACGCACTGTTATAATCAGACACCTGCTGTAAGGACTGAAAGCTTGCCGCAAGCGCACGGTTTGCTTCTTCTGCATCTTCTCCCGTAAATGCTGCCAATGCAGAGGAATCCGCCTGTACAACAACAACTTTTCCAGCAAGGTCGGAAAGCTTTGTAATGCCGGAGTCGGCTCTTACAACAACCACCTGTGAATTATCCACATAGGCAGAAGACCATGTATATTCATCTTCCCTGCCGTCCATTGTAAATCCGTTCCAGATACAGCTGATGGTTCCCGAATTTAATTCCATGTCCTTTGAATCCCAGTCAATCGGCTGCTTTACAAGTGTCCAGCCATTGCGGTTACAGACTTCCTGTGCAAGGTCCAAGTCAAAACCGACATATTCGCCGCTTTCATCTTTGTAACCATACGGCGGAAATTCCGCATCAAAGCCAACCGTAAAGGTTCCGTCTGACATCTGCGCTTTTTCCTTTTTGCCACAGGCTGCCATGCCGCCTGTCAATGCCGATATTATCAGCAATACTGTAAGTGCTTTTAAAATCTGCCTTTTCATTTTGTTTCTCCAATCCCTTTTTGTCTTTATCTTCACAGCAGGCATGCCCGGCTGCTAAATCGGCTCTTGTACCGCATTTTACCTTACGGAATTCTTTTCCAATAATCAAAATGCGGCAGTTTTTAAAAGGTTATCCTCTTTCAAAACTGCCGCACATCATTGTACTACAAACTACTTTGTTGTCTGGATTCCCAGTGCCTGCTTTGCCCTTTCGATGGAATCTGAATGAATGTATATATCACACTTGGAATTTTTACGGCTGCTGATTACATGAAACAGCCCTGTGTGAAATTTCCACTTTTCAAAATAAGAAATATTATTCTTGCGCAACACTTTTTCTATTTTTTTGCATTCTTCCAACGTCACATCTGAACGAAGCAGACGTTCATTGGTATGAATCTCAGCGGTACTAAACTCACTCATGCCCTATCACCATTCCTTCCATTTCTTTGGCTATCATAGCACACTCTTCACAAAAAATCCAACATTTTCTAATCGTCATTTCCTCACGGTATTATAAAACATCAGCTAACCTTTGATGATGCTTGCGACATGGAATTTATGTACGTTTTCTTCCATGCTGTCTGCAATGTCAACCAGCTGCTTGGTCTTTGTGTTACAGTCGTTGACAATTTCACCGAGTTCCACCATAGATGCAGATGTTTCTTCGGTGCTTGCCGCATTTTCCTGGGCAATCGCTGCCAGACTTTCTGCACTGCCGAGTACCTCTCCCTTTAATCTATCTAAGGATTCCACTTCCGTAGAAATACTTTCAATGGCTGTTACTACATTGTTTACCTCTTCATTCAAATGCTCAAATATGTCTTTTGTAGTATTTAACTTTTCATACTGTCCGGTCATTTCCTGTCGGACAACCCCCATGGTTTCCACACTGGTATTGGAATTTTCAATCAATTCTGCAACAATCTCACCGATTTCTTTTGCAGTATTGGCAGACTGGTCTGCTAACTGTCTGATCTGGTCTGCAACAACGGCAAAGCCTTTTCCGTATTCACCTGCTCTTGCGGCTTCAATGCTCGCATTTAATGAAAGCAGATTAGTCTGACCTGCAATATCCGTAATCATATCTACGGCATTACCAATATGCATAACAGACTGATTGGTTTCATTGGTCTGGTTATAAACTGCAGCTAAAGATTCTTTATTTCTGTCACTGATTGCCATCAGTTCCTGAATGGTTGTATCCAGCTGTTCATTATGTTCCTTCATCTGTTCAGTACTCTGTGTCAGTGAATCGACATTCTGGGAGGTCTTTGTAATGGCATCACCCATATCATTAATCTGGCTGCTTACTTTCTGCGTTTCATCCGCCTGGCTTGTCGCTCCATTTGCAATTTCATCCACAGCCACATTTACATTTGAAATAGAATTATTAATCGTTTCAAATTTTTTCTGAAAATCATCTTTAAATTCAGCCAGTTCTCCTGTTGAGTGATGGATATTTACAACAATAGAAGCCAGCCCTCCTATCAGGGTATGGACTGAACGCGCAATATTACCAATTTCATCACTTCTTTGTAAAAGCTTTTCACTGATTTTAAAATCCATTTTCCCATCTGCCACTTCATCCAGATGTCCGATTACCTTTGTAATTGCTTTCACGATAAATGTTATAACCACAGCAAGCAGTGCACAGGCCATCAGCGTAATTATAATCATAAATACCGTTGTGTTAACCAGACGTTTTTTATAAATTGCTTTTACATCACTTGAAGGCATTCCTGTAAAAATAATTGCCTGACTGCTGCCATCTGCATTTTTTAGAGCCTCATAATAACCGTAATACTCTGTACCTTCAATATCCGTATTATCGGAGAAATACTTTCCATCCTGCATTACTTTATCATAAACACTGTCCGAAATGGCAGTCCCTGTAACACGCTTCCCATCTTTGTCAATAACGCTTGTTACCATACGTGTCTTCTTCCAACATACGGTTACATCCACATTGGTCTTCTTCTTAAAATCGTCAATTGTCTGATTATTTGAGTTCAGATTATAGTTTCCCTTATAAAGATTTGTACCATCACTGTGGTAATCACCACTGCCTAAGCTGTCGAGTGTCATCTCCAATGCATAGGATGCTGTCTGCATTTCATGCTTTACCAGTTTTCTGGCAACCACTGAACCGACCGAATGAATTGACACACCTGCAATCACCACAATCAAAATCAGCGGTATTAATGCAGTAATAAGAATCTTTGTCATCAGATTCAGTCCCTTTTTCTTCTCCAATACCTTGTCGTCCATCTCAAATTCCTCCTTCGTTTATCCTGACTATTAATATTTATATTTTATTACAATCTGGATTGAAAAACAAGTAACAGAAGCTTTTTTTCGGACTATTTTCCTACGCCAATGCCTTCCTCTGAAGCCATTTTCCGCTTAAAAACCGCCAGCCAAACAGTACTGACCTTGCACCCCAGTCTACAAACATGCCAATCCATATACCGAGCACACCCATCTGCAGTACGATGCCAAAAAAATACGAACTGCCGACACGGAATATCCACATCGAAGCGATGCTTACAATCATGGTAAAGGTCGCATCTCCCGCTGCTCTCAGCGCATTTGACAGTGTAAAGGACAACGGCCAGATAAACAGTGATGTAACGGCAAAGCAATGTAATATCTGCTCGGCAATCCGCACGGCTTCCGGTGATAAGTGAAAACACTTTGCAATCGTTCCTGCCAGTAAAAACAACGCAATATTGCATATCCAGTCACCCAGATATGCCAGCCCGACGAGTTTTTTCGTATACTGCTTTGCCTGCTTTTTTTCACCGGCACCAATACACTGTCCGACGACCGTAATCAGTGCCAGTCCCATTGCATTTCCCGGAATATTGGCAAAATCAATCACCGTATAGCCTACGGAATTGGCGGCAATTGAGGCCGTGCCAAACGTTGCAACCATACTGGTTACAGCAAGCTTTCCAATCTGGAACATTCCGTTTTCGACGCCGCTTGGAATACCGATTGCAAGAATTTTCTTAATAATACTGCCATCCGGCTTTAATTCCGACCATTTGTCAATGCGGATTGGATTTGTCTTTCCGCAGACAAGCATGGTAATCACTATACCTGCCACAATCCGGCTAAGCAGCGTTGCCAGTGCCACACCAAATACTGCCCAGTGAAAACCAAATACAAATATGGCATTTCCCACAATATTAATCACATTCATCAGCAGACTGATCTGCATGCTGATTTTACTGTTGCCGATGCTTCTAAATATCGCAGCCCCCGCATTGTAAATGCCTAAAAACGGGAACGACAGCGATGTTACCGTAAAATACAGCACTGCACTGTCCATAACATCTTCTGACACATTCCCGAATACCGCATGCAGCAGTCCTCTCGTTCCGATTAAAGAAAGCAGTGTCATACAGACAGAAAAAACGAGCAGCACAGTTTCTAACTGTGCGCCCGATTTCTTCGCGCCTTCTTCTTTTCCTTTTCCGACAAACTGACTGCATACAACAGCACCACCTGTTGCCAGTGCCGCCATGACCTGAATAATCAGTCTGTTAATATTATCTACCAGTGCCACGCCTGAAATCGCAGCTTCTCCTGCCTGGCTGACCATTAATGTATCCACCATGCCGACACTAACTGCAAGCAGCTGTTCAAACATCAGTGGAATGATGAGCTTTTGTAAATCTTTTTTACTGAATAACATTTGTAATTCCTCCCGCAAAACGCTATGAAAGCAGCGAAAATTTTCCTTTGGAACTGATTTCAATATCCACCTTACAGTCTGATACCTGTTCGTAATTTAACTCCAGCGCGTAATCAATACTGATTGTCAGCTTATCCTCTGTGCGCTGCATATCAACGCTTCTCGAAAAAATGCCAAGATAGATATTACCATACGGTGTTTCGTAAAAGGTCATCGTTTTTTCGCCCGGCACAAAAGACAGGTGTGCGGTTACAGGACCTTTTTTCGTAACCTCAACCGAATTTCCCGCAATTTTAATGGTACTTGTACATTTTTTTGTCGTTCCTTCTAAGACCTCATCGTATTTTATGTATTCTTTGCCATTGATAATCCGGTAACGGCCGACATTAATCACTTCAACCGGGTCATCCTCATCCTCTTCATAATCGCGCGGTACATTCTGCGCAGCAAGCTGCAGTCCCTTGATATTGATATATACTTTTTCTTTCATGGTTTCTCCTAATACTGTTCGATGTTAATCTGCTGTGTCATGGTAATGTCAAACGGCAGAATTGCATTGGCAAATGCCTTAAACTTGTCTGCTGCATCACTGACATAAAAACGGTACATTGAAGACGGACTGTCTACCTCACAAATATTGGCAAGACTTTCCCGTTCTAACACATTTTTTAATTCAATCGCCGTTTCATATGCCGGATTAACCAGATTAACATGCTCACCCATTGTCTTCTGAATCGTGGAACGTAACAGCGGATAGTGGGTGCAGCCCATAATCAGCGTGTCAATATCCTGCTGTTTTAAGCTTTCCAGGTATCGCTGTGCCATCTGATCCGTAATTGTATCATGCCACATGCCTTCCTCAACCAGCGGTACAAACAGCGGACATGCTTTTCCGATAACTTCTACATCCGGTTTGAAGGATTTGATAAATTCCGCATAAACGCCGCTGCGGATTGTGCCTTCCGTCCCAATCAGACCGACTTTACCATTTTTTGTGGTCTGTGCCGCCATTTTTGCCCCTGGCTTTACTACCCCGATAATCGGTAGGTCAAACTCCTTCTGCATGGTATCCAGCGCAAATGCACTGGCTGTATTACACGCAATGACAATTGCTTTTACATTTTCTGTCTGCAAAAACCGTATAATCTGTCTGGAATACTTTGTCACGGTTTCTTTTGATTTACTGCCGTAAGGAACTCTTGCCGTATCGCCGAAATATACAATCCGTTCATTCGGAATCTGACGCATGATTTCCCGCGCCACGGTAAGTCCGCCTACTCCTGAGTCAAATACGCCGATTGGCTCCTGTCTTCCCATAGGATTTCTTCTCCATTCTGCCGCACAGGGCGGCTTTTCTCTATCTTTATTATACTTTTCATTCATCATTTCAAATAATCCGCCTCACAGCCGTAAAACCATATGCACGCTTTCACTTTTTCTCCGCAAACAGGCGGTTTAAAAAGGTTAAATACTTACACCGGTACTCAACCCGGGTATTAGTTATAGCATTATATTCATCTTCTGTCAAAATATTCTTTAAAGTATCTTTTGAGGTATCCGGAAGTACGCCGTAAGACGTATCCACAAAGCAGAGCGGCGGGTATAACACGCACCACCAGTTTTTTCCGTCGTGAGCTCCAATGTCAATACGGAATGCCTCGTATTCTCCGGGCGGAAATGTCACATCGCCGTATGACTTCATCGGAAAATAACTGTTTTCAAAATAAACTGCCACATCATAATCACTACCCGCTTCCCGCAGGGTATCTAACGCAAGGGTACGGATATTTTCCGTCTGTTCCTCTAAAATCTGTCTGGACTGTTCAATATCCTGTGATTCCCTTAACAACGGCTCCATATATGTAACGACACGGTCTTTCACCTGAAGCTTTAACTGCTGGTCTGCTTCCGAATCACTGTTTGCCCGCACATGAAACCGGATAATCTCTGTAGCAATCCCCTGTGCAATGCCCGCACTGTCCTGCTGCCATGCCGCATATCCTTCTGCCGTGCGTATTCCTGCCATTCCAACCGTTAAAATTAAAATCACCATTATAAATACAGATAGTCTGCGTTTTTTCTTTCTCATAATACTCCCCCATTCCACAAGCACTTTAATGCCGAAGAAACCGCGAACTGAATTTATTTAAGTTCTGCGATAAGCGCAGCTTTGTGGCGCCTGCGGCACAAAGCTGCCAACGTCAGGTTACATTTGACGTGTGAAAAATCTTTTATTCCGGCGTTTTCGTTCTAAATGGAGTATTACCGTAAAAACACAGACTATACATTTATTTTTAATTTTTAATGATTCAGCAGCCTGCTGATTCCCTTTTCCTGATTGCTGATATGCTGGTGAATCACGGTCTTTGCAACCGGTACATTCTTATCACGGATCTGCTTGATAATATCGTTATGTTCACTGATAATAATAGAATGTGTTCTCGCATCTTTTACATATTCCAGACGGTAACGATACATCTGTTCCCGCAGATTGTTGATAATCTGTATCAGGCGTGCATTGTTTGTCATGGAATACAAAATATCATGGAACTTCACATCCGCTTCTACAATATTCACGGCATCCTTTGATACGATTGCAGATTCAAAGACCTTATTGGCACACTTTAATTCTTCAATCTTTTCATCGGTTACATTTTTAATGGCAAGTTCTACGACCAGTTCCTCTAATGTAGAGCGCACTTCCAGCACATCCTTCATATCCTTTTCCGTGATGTGGGCAACCTCAGCACCCTTTCGCGGAATCATGATAACCAGTCCTTCCAGTTCAAGCTTGCGGATGGCTTCACGGATCGGTGTTCTGCTGACCCCCAGCTTTTGTGCCAGCTGAATTTCCATAAGACGTTCTCCCGGCTCCATTTCACCTCGTAAAATCGCCTGTCTTAATGTATTAAAGACAACATCTCTTAAAGGAAGATAATCGTTGACATCCATCTTTAATTCGCCTTTCATCTGTCTGATCCTCCGTTCTTTATATAATGATTAATTAAAGTTCTCTGTAATATATACCTGTCTGGCATCGCCTTTTTCCTTTAAAAATGCCTGGCACGCAAGCGTGGTCTGCTCATCCGGGAAAATGCCAAATACAGTCGGTCCGCTTCCGCTCATCATTGCGTTAATTGCCCCGTGGGAGAGCATGTCCTGCTTAATTGTTTCAATCACCGGATATAACGGCACGGTTACATTTTCAAGGACATTGCCCATAGACTGCGCAATCCGCACAACGTCCTGTGCTTCAATTGCCCGGATAATTCCGTCAATATCAGGGTGCTTTTGTATACCGCCCATATCGAGCTGTTCATAAACCAGCCTGGTGGATACATTAATCTGCGGTTTTGCAATTAAAATCCACATATGCGGTACGGGTGTGATTCGTGTAAGCTTTTCTCCGATGCCTTCTGCCAGTGCCGTTCCCCTCATGACACAATACGGAACATCTGCGCCTAAGCGCACCCCCAGTTCCATCATCTTTCCCATAGAAAGATTCAGTCCAAACAGCCTGTTCACACCAAACATCGTCGATGCCGCATCCGTACTGCCGCCCGCCATGCCTGCCGCAACCGGAATAAACTTATTCAAATCCACGGAAACGCCACCCGGAAAGTGGTATTCATCTTTTAATAATTTGATTGCTTTATAAATCAAGTTATTTTCGTTGACCGGCAAAAATGCAAGATTGGACGTGATACGGATTTCCTCTTCGGGAATCTTTGTCAGAATCAGCCTGTCGTAAATGCCAATCGTCTGCATGACCATGCGCACTTCATGATAACCGTCTTCGCGTTTTCCCAAAACATCCAGCCCTAAGTTAATCTTTGCTCTTGCCTTCAATCTAATACTATCCATGATTTTCTCCAAATTGTTTCTTGTATGTTGTATACACAGTTTTATTATATAAAATCAACTTTTTAAATGCAAGTAATATTTATCAGATTGCTTCTTTGTTTCTGCGGTATTTATTAGGTGCTATGCCCTTAATTCTGCGGAACGCATCCCCGAAATAATTGCTGTCGTTAAAACCGCACTCAAATGCAATATCCGTAATAGAATGATTGGTTTCAAGTAACAGACGGCATGCATTTTTAATACGGACATTCACAAGGTATTCTTTAAACCCAAAGCCGGTTGCCTGCTTAAATTTCTTTGACAGATAGGAACGGCTGATATGAAACCGCTCTGCCATATCATCAAGCGTTATTTTCTTATCGTAATGCTCATAAATATAGGTGGCAATCTCCTGCATCAGCTGATTATCCACATCAATTTCCTTATAGACATTATTCTCGTACTGCTGACAACGTATCATAAACAGCAAAAGCTCGAGCAGTCCCGCCTGAATAAATGCAGGCGATAAAATATCCTGTCCTTCACTTTCAAAAAGCAGCTTATTTAAGAGGGCTTCAATGTAATCACGCCGCTTGCTTGGAATTGAAATCACACCGGTTTTTAAACTCTTTGATACAATCTCATCGCCAATAAGACTTCGTATCCAGTTTAATTCCTCCTCGCGGAAGCTTAACACATACCGCTCCACTGGTATCTTTCCGTGAAAGGTACTTCTGTGAATGTCCCCCGGCGGAATAATAATCAAATCGCCCTTTGAAAGCTTATAAATACTGTGATTTACAAAACAGGTACACTCCCCGCTTATCAGATAGGTAATATCATAAAACGGATGTACATGCGAGGTTTTCATCTGAAATCCTGCTTCTCTTGTAATTCTGTCAATTTTAAAATCAGTCGGCATGTCATTTAAAATACTAAAATCCACCGGAATGTTCTCTGATTTGTTTTTTTTCATACAATCCGCTCCTTTAAAACAATTTTTCTGTATTTATTGTATTTTTAAACGATATTTTCGTAGAAATTACTGTTTTTTATGTTACCATTTATATAGTCACAAATTATCTTTGCGTTGTCAAGATGATTTTTATGTTTTTAGGACAAAGGAGGGGCTTATGTCAAAACCTTTAAGCGCGGACAGGCGCAATATGATTCTGAGCGGAAATCTGATACAGGCAATTTTAATGCTTGCCATTCCGGTCATGATAAACAGCTTTATCCAGTCAATGTATAACTTAACGGATACGTTCTGGCTTGGAAGAATCGGAACAGAATCACAGGCAGCAATCACGCTTGTCTCCCCGATTCAGAATATTTTAATAAATTTTGGTACCGGGCTTACAACCGCAGGTGCAATTTTAATTTCACAGTATCTCGGTGCAAAAGAAGACCGTCAGGCAAACAGCATGGCAAACCACGTATGCTTGTGTTCCCTGCTGTTTTCACTGGTCTGCGCCGCCGTCTGCTGGTGTATTACACCGGGTATTGTCGGCTGGTTAGGTGCCGAAGGAAATATTTTTTTGTACGGAATTTCATATTTACGCATTGTAGTACTTGACTTACCATTCCTTTTTATGATAAATATATATACAGCGGTTAAACAATCGCAGGGTGATACGGTTCATCCAATGCTTTTAAATGTACTGGGTGTATCCGTAAATTTGATACTGGATCCGTTGTTTCTGATGAAATTCGGCTGGGGAATCAGTGGTGCAGCACTGGCTACACTGCTTGCAAAGATTCCGAGTGCTGTTCTGGCACTGTATGTATTAACCCGCAAGGGTCAGCTGATTCAGATTAATTTTAAAGGATTCCGTTTTGAAAAGACAAAAATGCTTTCGATTCTCAAAATCGGTCTTCCAACGGCAATCGGTGGAAGTACAATGCAGTTTGGTTTTCTGCTGATGACAAAAAATGTCAATGCATACGGAACAACCGCTACAACTGCTTATGGAATCGGCAATAAAATAAACAGCATTATTACCATGCCTGCCAACGGTATCGGCTCAGCCATATCGACCATTGTCGGGCAGAATTTCGGAGCCGGTAATATTAAACGTACCGATAAATCTTATCACATCGCATTACGGATTGGAGCCGTTTTCTTATTTGTATGCGGCATGATTTTATCCAGACGTTTCATTGCCGAGCCAATCGTCCGCTTCTTTACTTCGGACGATGCAGTTGTCCCGCTTGCCACGGATTTCTTATCTATCATGGCACTCTGCTGCTGGACAAACGCATTTTATAACGTAACCCAGGGATTATTTCAGGGTTGCGGGCATACGATGATAACAATGATGGTTGATGCGTCCCGTATCTGGGTATTTCGTTTTCTTACCCTGTGGGTGTGTGCAACACTCCTGCATATGGGCGTTGAAAGTATTTGGTATGCCGTAGTAGTAAGTAATGCGACTTCCGCATTGATACTCTACATTTTATATTGGACAGGTATTTGGAAACACCGCACTGTAAAGATTGAAAAAAGTGCAGAACCGGACCCGTCTACAACTTAATTAGCCAGTTTCCCCTATTTCGATATATCCCCGTCAGCGCATCCCCCCTCAGCGCCGGCGGGGATTCTTTTTGTACTTATATATCCCAAAATAGACCTGTACCACAAATAAAAAACGCAGGAGGCAGCCCCCTAGGGGCGTACCTCCTGCTCCTCTCCCGGGCTGCCACACCCTCACAGATATTTTTGTATCCGTGGACCGAAGTCAAGTAGCACGTTGAGGGACACGGATACAAAAATATCCCTTACCGTATATAATTCGTCTTCACCTTCGCCTCTGCCTCCGGCACTGCCACACCATTGTTCTTTCCGGCTTCAATACATTTTAACATCCATGCCATATTCCGACCTAAAATACGCATCGTCTGTAAACCTTCTTTATCCTGACAGACTTCTTCCGGTGTATTGCCATGAACCATATTCCAGTAATTCGATGAAACGACCGGCATCTGTGCAATTGTAAAATACTTATTTAACTGGTCAAGCGCTGCCGTTGCGCCACCTCGTCTGCAGCTGACAATTGCCGCACCCGGCTTATGTGCCATCGGATAACCGGCATAAAACAATCTGTCAAGAAATGATGTGATTGCGCCTGATGCCGCTGCATAATGTACCGGCGAACCAAATACAAAGCCATCCGCATCTTTTGCCTTTAAAATAGCCTCGTTTACTGTATCATCATTGTATACACACTGGTGGTTTCCTGTCTTTGCGCAGTAACCACAGCCCATGCAGCCCTTTACCGGCGCTGTTCCGATATGAAAAATTTCTGTTTCCACACCGTTTCTTTCAAGTTCATCTGCTACCTCTTTTAAAGCCGTATATGTACACCCTTCTTTTTTCGGGCTTCCGTTGATTAATAAAACCTTCATAATTCCTCCATTTCTGCCGTTCTGGCATCTTTGATTTTGTAAATTTGTAAACAACTGTATTTTACCAATACTATGTGGGAAAGTAAACGGATTATGACAAACATCAAATTACATATTGAATAAATCCGTATGTGAACCAGTATCAACCAAAGTCAGAGTAAGAACATCATTATCCTTTAAATATATCAGTAACCAATCCGGCTGAATATGACACTCTCTAAATCCTTGATATTTTCCTTTTAGTTCATGGTCACGATATTTTTCCTGCAATGGGATATTATTCTGCAGCATTGTAACCACTTGATCTAATAATTCTAAGTTTAAACCTCTTCTCTTTGCAAGTTTAAGGCTTTTCTTAAATTTACTGGTAAGTATTAATTCATATCGCATTAATCAATATCCTCCAAAGCCTCTGAAAAACTGCTGTATCTTTTTGTATCAGGGTCTTTGCTAATTTTCTTTGCTTCTTCCATTGCTTCTAACACTTCTGCCTTGTACTGGGGAAGTTCGACGCTAAAAGGAAGCCCGCCTCTTAATACACACTGTCTTAAAAAGATATTCATTGCCCCAGACATATCCATTCCCAACTGTGCAAAAAGTGTAAAATAGGATACTATCGAAGTCGCAAATGAGACTTTTCCGGTACCAGCGGGCAATAGAATTCGTGAAACATACGGAAAAGTAATCAGTGGAAAAATAAACTGCGACATCGTAAGAATTGCATTCATTACGAAATTTAATTTAAGAGACTTTTGTTTTCCCATTGCCTTTCCGTCATTCTCCTTTTCTATGTGCATATTCAATTTCAGGATTAAAGAAAAATCCAGAAATAGTTCCTTTGCATGTCACCCAAACTCTTTTTGCTTTATGATCCGGTGCTTTACATAAAATGTTCTTAATTCGCCCACATACCACACGCATCCGA
>ERZ773237.1612-NODE-1612-length-17938-cov-2.727339_pt1 | contig 17938 bp, 9 predicted proteins | sample MGYA00580990_ERZ773237 | MGnify/ENA primary metagenome ERZ773237 (study PRJEB29015, sample SAMEA2737749) | human gut metagenome | biome: human gut; feature: human-associated habitat; material: faeces | place: China | collected 2012 ...
GTTGCCATAGATGATGCAGTTGATAAGTTCGCAGTTATCGAAGTACCCGGCAGGGTTCTTGCCATAGGAGTTGTTCCTGATGATGCAGTTCCTGAGACCGCGTCCGCCATAGATTTCAAGCGGGCCCACATACTCCGATGCGCTGTTGGCTCCCTCGAAGATGAAGCCGTCGAGGAATACACGCAGTCCGTTCCCGTTGCTCCATGCGTTCAAGGTTTGGAACGGTCCGCCGATGATTGTCGATTTGTCGGTAAGGTCACGGTCTTTTCGTTTGGTTTCGGAACCGTTGAATCCGCCGAAGGCGTTCACCTCTTTCCAGTTGAGCGTGGTGGTGATTTGGTATTCGCCTTTGGCTACCCATAATTCTTTGAGTTTGGCGTAATCGGCTGCTGTAAGGCCTTGTGCAATTGTGTTGTAGGCTCGTTCCCAACTGCTGCCGTCTCCACCGGCGGGGGCATCGGCCCGTACATAGACAATCTCATCGGCAGCTCGTTGAGTGATATACAGGGTGTCGGGTATGGCCGAGGGATCGCTCTTGCTGCCGACAGTAACATATCCATACCGTTCGTCGAAGTCGAGGTTTTCATCGATGGTGACAGAAATATCGAGATCGGTTCTTTGCCCGGGTGTAGTTGTCGAGGAAAGGTCGCTCACCTTAATCCAGTCGGACGATGCTTTGGTTTCGGCCTCGTTATTGACGGTGATTAAAAACTCGGAAGTTTTGCCTGCTCGTTGAACGATGAGATCTTTCTCTTCGGGGAGGAGGGCCCAAGCTGCCAATGCGTCTTGTGTGGTTTGCATGACGGTGAGGGTTTCCTCGACGGTTTGGCTTTCGTCGAACAGTCTGATGGTTTGCCGTTTGATGATGCTTTCGGAGGGGTTGGCATCGGCGTGAATGTTCAGGTCGCCGCTTTCGGTTTTTGTGAAGGAGAAACCTTCGCCTTCAATGGTTTCATATTTCCAGTTTTGGTCGGTTACGACATCGATGACTTCGTCACCTCCCTGCCGGCTGAAATAGACGATTTTCTTAGGTAGGGTGATGAGGCTTCCCCGGCTGAGTTGTTTGACGGGGATTCGCTTGGTGAGTTGGTCCATGAGCCTGATTTCGACGTATCCGTCGCGGTCGGTCATTTGGGCGTTTTCGTTGATTTCGAGGATAATGGAGTCGGGTTTCAAGGCATTTCCTCGGTTGCGCCTAATGTTGATCCATTCGGTTTCGGTTTCGGCGAACCACGGGTATGAGGACCTGAGGTTGAGTACGATTCGTTCGGAGAGCGGCCCAATGGTAACTTCATCTTGTATGATCAGTTCGGGAGTCTCTTTGCGTATTACACCGTCGTCGTTGCAGGAAATAAGTAGGAGAATAATCCCAAATAAAGTATATTTCAATAATTTATCTTTCATAGTCGTGCGTGTTAATGCGTTATTGTTTGTTGATTATCAACAATCCGTTCAAGATATCTTGCGGTATGCTTTGTTGCTGTCTGTTGAGAGTGTTGAATTCCACACCCGATGTGGTTTCTTTCCTTACGGCGAGGGTGGTATATATGTCGCCGCAGAGATTAGTTGCTTGATAGCAGCCGGCTCCTTGACAGATATACATGGCATCTTTCAGCCTGATACCGGTAGATTGCTCGGGGGTACTTCCCTCGACGATGAAGATGTAGAATTTTGAGGCGTCGGCATTGGTCCCTACGAAGGTTCGGGCTTGTAATTCCATCGTGCTGTCGTCGGCCATGAAGGTTCCGAGTTGACCGTCTTCCAAGAGCCGTTGCGCTCCGCCGATGGCGTGTACAGCTTGTTTTTTGAGGACGAGAAAATCGGATACGGAGCAGATACGGACTTTCCCGTCGCGGGTGACTACCACGCAGTTGTCTTCGCCAGGATCGGCCGATTCTTTGATGGCTATTCCGTCTTTATAGAACAAGCCGGCGGCTTGTGTGCCGTTGAAATTGCCTCCGTTGATGGCTAGCCATACGTTCATGCCGGCGTTTTCGGCGCTCATGGCTTGCTCGGGGACGGATTCGAGGGGGGAGATACCCGATGTTTTTTTGCCGGGCGAGGATGCAGCCACGGTGACATTTTTGTTCAGGTCGACCACGGCGACGATGAGTCGGGTGGGTTGGAGCATATAGGTACAGGTGATGTCGGTGATTTCCACACCGTTGCATAGGTTGTAAGTAGCCTCGGACTCGATACTTTGAATGTAGTCGGTATTGGCGGCGATGTTTTGGACCAAAGCCGATTTCCCGCCTTTCGTGTCGATTGCGTCGTCGTTTTTCTCACAGCCGACGGTGGTAAGTGTGATTAGCAATGCCGGCAGTATGTAGTGGGTGAAATTATAAATCTTTTTCATCGTATAGGAAGTTATGTGTTTGGGGTTATTCCCAGCCCGGGTTTTGGGGTAACAGGTTGGGATTGAGAGAAATTTCGTTTAGCGGGATATTGAAGAGATAGTTCTTCTCGGTGAAGTTGGGCTTATAGTCCACGCGGAGATCATAGGGCATGATGAAGCCGTCTTTGATGGGGACTTTCCCAGTGAGATAGGAGAGTTCCTGAGCGGTGTACATGTTTGATTTCGCACCTCTTTTGGGGCGGTTCAGCAAGTCGCCCGCATGCCAGCGCAGGATATCCATGTAGCGTAGACCTTCGCCGAAGAGTTCGACCCGTCTTTCCCGGCGGATTTCGCGAATGAGCCAAGCGTTCGGGCCTTTGATGACGGGATATTTCTCAATCATGTTGGGGTCTTCACCTTCGGCTGGCGGATTGGGGGAGAGCATGAAGGTGAGTCCAGCTCGTTGGCGGAGGAGGTTGATAGTTTTGTCAAGTTCGGGGTCTTCGCCTAGCTCGGCACCGGCTTCGGCTCGAATCAAGAGAATTTCGGCGTAACGAAAGATGGGTGAGTCGACGCTTCCTTTGAAGCGGAGGTCGACGTATTCGGCGGGGTTATAGTACTTGGCAATGCAATATCCCGTGGTGGAAGTCCCGTAGTATGGGCGATCGTCGGTTCCTTGCATGTAGGAAAAGATATTGGGTGCTCCGCCCACTCTTTTCCCGTTGACGGTTTTCCAGAGGTAGTAACTGTCTTCTCCATCGGCAGGATTGCATATTGTTTGGAGGAGACGGGGGTCTCTTTGTCTCATTTCGATGGACGAGCTTTTGTTTTTGTGGCAACTGCATAGGGATATGGGCAAGCCGGTACGAGCACAGAGGTACTCTTCGAAGCAGTCGCGGCTCATACCGTAGTTCGAGAGGGGTAGTCCCCGGCTGATATCGTGTCCCATGTTGATGGCGGCATCATATTCTTTGGATAAGATGATTTCGCTGTTTCCGGTGTAGTTGTCCTGTATGAAGAGGTTGTAGTAGGGTTTCTCGCCGATGTTGTAGAGGCTATAACCGTACTCGGGTTTCATGAGTTCGCCGGCGGCATTGTAGGCTTCGCGGAGGAATTTTTCGGATCCTTCGAGGTCGCGGTATAATCGCCAAGTGCCTTCAAAGAGGCAAACTCGTGCTTTGAGTGCGAGCGCGGCATCCTTGCTTACCCGGCTGACGTTGGTTTTGCGGGGCATGAGTTCGATGGCGTTGTTGAGGCACATGAGAATGGAGTCCATGACGATGTACCGAGAGTCCCGGCCTTTGTAAAGTTCGGGGCTGTTAGTGCTGAGCGGGTGAGTGTACCACGGTACATCACCAAACCGCATGACTTTGTTGAAGTAGTCCATGGCCTTAAAGAAGTAGATTTCGCCGGCATACTGGTTTTTGGACGATTCGATAGCGGGCGATTTCATGTAGTTGTCGAGAAATTCGTTGCAACCCCTAACGATGGACCATGACCATTGCCCGTCGGAGGTAGAGACTAAGTTTTGTCCCCACGCGATGGTGTTTGCCCCGGTGGAGTAGATGTTATCGGATTGGCAGTCTTTTGAGATGAATTCAATGGCTCCGTCGGTGTTTGGGTTTCCTTGCCCGATGATGAGTTTGGGGTAGAAAGTATTGCAGTATTGTTCCAAAGCCGAGGCATTGGCGGTTTCCCAATAGTGGTTGCTCTCGATCACGTCTTCGGGTTTGAGGTCGAGATAGTCTTCGCAACTTGCCAGCAATAGGCTCGGGACGATGGATATATAGATAAATATCTTTTTCATAGGACTTGTCGATTAGAATGTGATGTTGATACCGAATGAATAACTTCTCATGAAAGCGTATTCTTTACCTGAGTTGACACCGGTGGCGTTGACCATGTTGTCGACGATGTCGGGGGTCATAAAGGGTGGAAGCCCGGTTTTTTCCCATAGGTTCAGCCCGCTGGCATATAGCCTTATCTGTTCGAGACGGAGCTTTTCGGTCCATTTTTGTGGAAGGGTATAGCTCACTGTTACGTCTTTGAGACGGATATAAGCTGCGTTTTGTAGGTATTTAGTTTGGATTTGCTTGCTGTGGTTGGCCGACGAGGGTCGGGGAAAATAGGCATCGGGGTTTTTGTAGCTCCATGTGTTGTCGATGTGGTACTGGAAGATGTTTGAGTTGTAGATGCCCCGAGAGAATCCCCACAGTTGGTCGCTGTTGGTCCAAAGGTCACGCTTGGCTACGCCCTCAAACATGACGCGCACGTCGAAGTTATGCCAACTGATTCCTCCTTGAATGTTGAACCTGTAACGCGGGGTACTGTTTCCGATAACTTTGATGTCGCCGTGGTCGTCGAGTGTGACGTTTCCTCGGTCGATGATGCCGTCGCCATTGAGGTCTTTGTATCGGATATCCCCGGGTTTCCAGTTGGAGTAAATGAACTTTTGTATGTAGTTCATTTCGGAGGCTTCGTATTCGTCTTTGATGAATCCGTCGGTGACGTATCCCCAAATTTCGCCTAGTTTCTGGCCTTTGTAGTACATGCCACTTGCCAGAGAACCGGTGGGGTTGTCGTACTTGGTGATTTCGGCCTGATAGTCGGAAAGTCCAATGGAAAGGTGATAGCCGAAAGGACTTCCCAAAACATTGGGAAGTTGGTCGCGCCAACTTATCTCAAGCTCCCAGCCGGTTGTGCGCATGTCGGCGATATTTTCTTTTCGCCCAGCACTGCGGGGTATGTGCGGGACCGAACCATGCCGTTTACGTCGCGCACATAGAAGTCGAATGTTCCTGAAAGCCTGTTCTTGAACAAGTTCCAGTCGAGACCGATGTTTTTGGAGATAACTTTTTCCCATGTAATGTTGGAGCTCGCAAGGGTAGGTTGGTTGAGTCCAGTGATGATGGCTCCGTTCATAACATAGTTGAGGACGGAGGAGGTGAGGAAACTATAATGCTGATAGTATCCGTCGGTGACTTGGTTGCCCAACGAGCCGATGGAGGCTCTTATTTTAAGGTTGTCAAGCCATTCGGCAGACTCCATGAAGCTTTCTTCGGAGATTCTCCAACCGATTGATGCAGAGGGGAAGAAGCCCCATTTGTGCCCGACGGCATATTTGGAAGAACCATCGTATCGTCCGTTGACTTCGAATAGATACCTTGATTTGTAGTCGTAGTTTGCCCGGAAAAATACGCCTTGTACCGCCCAGCTTTTATTGGTCTCGGTGGTAGATAGGAATGTTTCGGCCATGCCTGCAATGGGAAGCTCGTTGTCGAAGAGGTCGGAGGCAATGACTTGGCTGGTCTCGTAGGTTTTCTTCTCTTGGTTGTAACCGACCATGATTTGGAAGTTGTGGTCGCGGGCGAAGGTTTTTTGGTATTCGGCCCAGATGTTGAAGACGAAGTATTTTTCGTGTACCTTGTTGTTGGTCACTCCATTCGGGGTGATGTTTTCTTCTTGTATAGCTCCGCCTTCTCGGTCGGGCATGGTTTGGTAGATGGTTTTCTTGTGGGCTTTTTGGAAGTTGTAGTATTGGTTTTGGGTGAAGTCTCCTTTGATCGAGAAGCCTTTAAAGGGGTTCAAGGTGAATCGTGCGCCGTACCAGAAGTCTTGTGTCTTGTCAGTTTTTCTCCCAGCCTGAGCCATTTTGCCGATGACGCTTTCGATGCCTTTGCGTACTGTGATTCCGGCAAAGTCGCCGTTAGGAAGGAATACCGGCATGGTGGGAAACATGCGATAGATGTCGTAGTACCACGATCCACCATCGCCGCTGTCTCTGAACGGCTCATCGCTTTTCATGTCGTTGTACTTGAAGTTTACGCCGACGTCGAGCCATTTGGTGATTTCTGTGTTGTAGTTAAAGGTGGCGTTAAGTCGGGAGTAAGAGTCGTTGCCATATCGGAAGATGCCTGACTGGTCTTTGTATCCGATAGAGGCATAGTAGTTGTTGCGTTCGTTCCCGCCAGAAATGCTTACGTTGTGTTGTTGCATGAAAGCGGACTGTCGGTAAAACTCTTTCAACCAGTCGGTGTTGGAGACGTACAGCCAACCGGGATTAGAGGGGGTATTTCGGGAGTCTTGTATACCCTCTGTGTCGACCATCACGCCGGGGTTGTTGGCTGGGTCGGCGATGTGAGCGTCCAAAAGTTCGAGGAAGCGGTCGCTGAAATAGTAGTCTCCGGGGGTGTCGTAGTCTATCATTTGGTTGACGGCACGAGTCCAGACATCGGCCGAGGGCATATCGGGCAATCTGGCGGGAGTGTTCCACGAGAAGTTGTTATTGTAGTTGATTCTCACTTTCTTGTCGTTGTCACCTCTTTTGGTGGTGATGAGAATGACACCGAATGCTCCGCGCGGGCCATATACGGCTGCGGTGGAGGCATCCTTCAATACCGAGATGTTGTCGATGTCTTGCGGATTGATGAGGGAGAGGTCTGAAACTTCGACTCCATCAACCAAGATAAGTGCACTGCCTCCGTTCAAGGAGGTGTTACCTCGAATGTTGTAACTGGCTGGCTGGTTGGGCTGTCCGCTGTTGAAGGAGATGTTGAGGTTGGGAATCATACCTTGCAGTCCTTGTGCCACGTTGGCGATAGGTCGATCGTTGAGGATATCGCCAGATACCGATGTCACGGCTCCGGTCATGTTGAGTTTCTTTTGAGTACCGTATCCTACGACTACCACTTCGTTGAGAGAAGAGGGAGTTTCTTGTAACGAAATATTCAAAGAGGTTTTCGTAGGTGAAACGACGAGCCTTTGGGTCTCGAATCCTACATAGGAAACAGCCAGTTCGGCTTGTCGTCCACTCTCTATTTCGAGGTGAAAATTACCGTCGATGTCAGAAACCGTTCGATCTTTCGACCCGATGACACTGATGTTGACTCCGGGCAACGGTTCGCTCGATTCATCGACGACTCGGCCTGTGACTACATACTTGGCCGGAGCGGTTTCTTTATCGGCGTTGATACTGTTGCCAGAGGCTCTTTTTGAAACGATAATTTGTCGCCCTTTTACATTATAAGTTAAGTCTTGTGGTGATAGAACTCGATCTAAGATACTGAAAATGGGTTCGTTGTTGGCTTTAACACTGATCTTTACATTGGGGTCTATAACACTTTTATTGAAAAAGAAGATATACTCACTCTTTTTCTCGACTGTGCTGAAAAAAGTGATTAACGAAACGTTCGATAAATCTAATGAGAGATTTTTTTGTGGCTGGTTCGCTATTGATTCGGCAGGGATAAAACATATAAAAAACAAAATAAAAATGTTTTTTAAAATGAATGTTAATGAACTGCCGGTTTTTCTTAACCGCAAATTTAATTTCATATATTTGTTGACTTAAAATTAGTGAATGACTTAGAGGTTTTTACTAATTGCTCGCCGGATAGTATCTCGCACATATTATCCGGTATTTTTGTTTCTTCATGTTGTTTCTGTTTTCATAGGCATTGGTGGGTGTTTTATAGTTAGTTTTTGGTTTTATTGTTGTGATAAAGGTTATTGATTCGTTAAGGTAATATGATGATTTTGTTCCCTTCGTGCCGGTATGACAACTCGACAGTATGGGAGATGGATTCGAGTATTTCATCGATCGACAGGTTGAGGTCCATGTTTCCATAACATACTTCGTTATCCAGCGACTCAATGCCCTCGATGGGAATGTTGTAGTAATGTGAAAGGGTGCGCAGTATATCGTGTAGTTTCATGTCGTTGAAGTTGATGATGTCGTCTTTCCAACAGATATATGGAGTTACGTCGACATTCTTCACATTCATGAGTCCGCTTTCATAAGCAAGTCTTTGATTGGGAGCCAATTTGGTGCTGTTTTCACCAACGGTGACTTCGACACTACCTTTCACTAACGTGACAGACGATTGTGGGTCGTTGTGGTAATCCGATACGTTGAATTTCGTACCCAATACTTTGACTTCTATCCGATTTGTCTTTACGATAAACGGGTGTGAGGTGTCCCGGTGCACATCTAGGTAAATTTCTCCATCGACATAAAGATGCCGTTTCTTTTCAAAATCCGACTGGTAAATCACGCGAGAACCCGAGTTGATCCATAAAGCCGATCCGTCGGGCAAAGTCATGTGTGACCGTTTGCCGTAAGGAACAACGATTTGGCTAGTGGTTATTTCTTTGTTATTTTTTAAGTTTGCGACTTGTACGTCGTCTACCATGATGACACCTCCTTTTTCGATAGATATGTTGGCCATATTCTTCTCGACATGGATAGATTGTTGCTCGTCGATGATAATTTGAATATTACTATTCATATCGACCGAGTCGGAGAGGAGTGCCAAACAATTGTCTGGGGTAGATACCGCACGCTCTTGGGAAAGAAACCACAATGCCGAAAAAGAGAGGGCCACTAAGATACAGGCTGCCGACCAGTATATCGGGATAAGTCGGTGGCGCTTGCTTTTTTTCCCGGCTTGTTCATAGATATTGTGGAGCAGATTGTTTTTATAGGAACGGATAAAGAGATTTTTATCGGTCGTGATGGCCGTGTTGCGAATAAGGGAGATGGCTAAGTCTATTTTTTCGCTTTCTCCCGGATATTTCGCTTTATAGGCATTTAAGTCGAAATTGTTTGATTGAGAACCATATTTCGCCCACAAAAAAAGTTCATCGTCGAAGATGAATTTTTCTATGTCTTCAAAAGTATAACCTTTGTTCATTTCCTTTATCGTTTTGCCTATTCATAGAGGTTCTATATAAGAGACAAAACAGAACCTCGTTTTATACTCACAAGGTAATAATTTTTTTTAAAAAAAGATATGATACTCTTTTTGTCGGGAGAAAAGGCTGCGAAATACTAAATAAGAAAAACGATAGAGGCAGTCGCAATGTTTTCACGTAATTTTTGAAGACTACGCGAGATGAGGTTACGAGCCGATTGCGTATTGATGTCCATAATTTGTGAAATTTCATCGATCGACATGTCATGAACAAATCGCAGGTAGATAATTTCTTTCTGCCTTTCGGTTAATGAATCCATGATATTCTTTATTTCATCGGTCGTTGAATATTTTCCTTTGGAAAAAAGAGTCTCCTCGATAGTATAGCTAAGGGTGAATTCGAGATTTTCAAGATCGAGGTTCGTGTTTCGGGCAGCTCGAAGCAATTGATTGAAAATGGAGTTTTTAATGGCTCTGAATAGGAAAGGTCTCAGCCGAGACGAGTCGTTGAGGGTAAAACTTTTTTGGTATAGTTTGATGAACAGGTCTTGAATGGAGTCTTCTACTATTTCTTTATTACCGCATAACCTACACCCATAGTACATCAGGTCATCAAATAGTAGGTCATAAAGTTCGGTGAAGGCTTTGTCATTCCCGTATAAAAATTGTAAATAGAGTTGTTGAATATTTTTTTCTTTAACAGGCATTTATGTGTTTCTATGTGTTTCGATTTTATGCAAGGAAGCGAAAATAATTTAGATTTGATTCTATTTCAGGAATCAAAAATTGTCGAAAATTACGAAATATATTGGGAGTGTCTGCTCTTGTTTTGAATTTTTAATATATCAAATTTTACATGTGGTAATTATTAATAATTCATAAAAAAGAAGGGCTGTCTCATTTTTTAGTTTGAGGCAGCCCTTTTATGGATCGGATATATTTATTTAACGCGTTCAGCGAACGGAGCGTACGGGGGCAGCAGATGATTTTTTTTGTTTCGGCTGTTTCTGCTTTTTTACTTTCGCCTCTTTTTGTTTTTTTGCCCGTGAAGACCGAGCGGTGCGGCTTTTCTCTTTCTTTTGTTTGTCATTGTCGAGCGTTTCTCCGTTTTCTTTTGCTTCTTTGGCCGCTTGCTCTTCTTTGGCTTTCGCTATTTCTTCGGGGGAAGGAACCCATAGATTTTCATTAAAGTTTTTCAGTTGTTTTTCTATGCTGTCTTGTGCTTGTTTCCGAATGGAGTCATTGGGATACATTTGCATGAGCGACTGGTTCCGCAGGTTTTGGGTTTTGTAGATTTCCCCTTCGTACATTCGCATTTGGAAGTAATCGTCGTAGTTGTATTGCTGTACGTTGTTTTCGTTGCTCGCCAAGATGTATTGGCGTGCGATGTAGGGGCGTATGTCGTTGTATTTAACCCAAAACATGGGGTATTTGACTGCTTCGCCTCCGAAGTCGCCCGTACGGTGAAGTACCGGGCAGATGGCCTCGATGGACGGTTTTACCTGCGAGGTGCGGCGGTCGAATATCCATTTTTCCAAGATATAGTAGGAGAGTACCTCGTTGGAGGGTATATCGCTTTCCTCTACCGTGAAGCGGGGATTCTTCTCGGAGTATCCTTTTGCCGGGGCATACAGGATATGGAAGCGGTCGAACATTTCTTTTACTTTGATGCGATATTCGTCGGTGAATATTTCTCGTCCGTCGAGGTATTCGTATGCCGGTATCTGGTTGTTTGCCAAAAGTTTCATGACAATTCTGAAAAGATTCTCCTGATTTTCGGTGGACTCTTCGGGATAATAGAGCGGCATGTTTTTCTCTTTGTTCAAGTCGATTTGCCGATAGATTACCCTCATCCACGGAATGTCGGCATCTGATGCATCCTGGGTGTCATAAAGCGATTGAGCCCGGACGCTGAGTTGGTTGTTTGTCTTTTTCGAGTCGTCGGTATCGCTTTTTTTGATTACTTGTGCATGACTCCCTATTGCCGACCATAGCAGGCAGAGGGTCAAACAGCTTTTTATCAGGGTATTCATATTTGCTGAATTATATTTCATATTGGCCTTAGTTTACAATTACTTCGATAGGTGACAGATCGCGTTCTATACCATCGGGGCCGACGGCGCGGACTCTCGATATATAGAACCGTTTTCCTCTCGATAATCTGCGGAACGAATCTTTCTGTCGTTGAGAGAAATTGGCTCCGTCGGAAACTTCGGGAATCGCATTTCCCATAGAGTCGAAAAAGACCGTTTCGAATCGCAGTACCCGATAGGTGACGTTCAACAGGTCGTCGTCGATTGCGGCTTGGATACCGGGCGCAGAAAGCAGTCGTGTTTTGGGGAAAGGTTTCCCTCCTTTGTATTTTTGTTCGTAACCGTTTGCATCTTTATAGGCGATGAATGGCATGGGGTCGGGGAGTTGCCGTACCCGGAACTGAGTGTTGGCGACTGTTTGCGCCCGCCCGTCCATTGTGGCGGTTACGGTTATTACCGCGTCTTGTCCTACTTTCGCCGGTTTGGCTATCCAATTGTCACCTTGACGGGTGAGAGTGCCGTTCGTCATCGTAGCTTGAATGGCGTGATTGGGGATGCCGGGAACCGATATGCTGATAGGGTTACCGATACCTGCATACAGAACGTTCATCAAGGTCGCCGATATGGTCGCACTCGGCTCTACCACGGTGTATGATGAAGAGAATTCGTGACGGGTCATGGAGCCGTCACCGCGCGGAACTTCGAGATAGCCTTGAAAATCGAATATGCCGGTGCTTCCACAGACGAATTCATATAAACCGTTGTTCTCGGGAGGGAGTTGTTTCCCGTTGATGTATATGGCCGGTCGCTGGGTCGTATCGATGGCTGCCAGAACGATGTTGGCACTATATTTCCCGCCTCTCATAATGTTTTTCGAATTGGGAATAACGAACGCGTTCAGCTGGTTGACACGTACGTCTCCTTCGTCGATGTTATTGATGAGGGTGTGCAGCGCTTCGCTTTCGGCATACCGCACGTCGCTCTGTATTTTCGTCAGAATGGTTACGGCGGCGATTACCGGCATATTTTCGAACAGCGTCGTTTCCCACATGGAGGGGGCTTGGGTTCTGTTGCCGTAGTGAATGGTGGTCGAAAGGTAGTTTTCGATCGCTGCTCTTTTGATGGAGTCGGTCATGAGACTTCCGATGAGATTGCGGTAGTCGTCTATTTCCTTTCTCAATTTCATTCCTTGCTTTTGGGCGGGGGACAACATGATGTATGACGCTGCTTCGAGGTCGTCCTGATGTTCGATATTATTTACATCGCCGTCTTTACCGTCGGCTTTCTTGACGATTACGTTTTTCAGAGAGTCGATATAGTCGTACAAGAGGGCGGTCTGTTTTTTTACTTCCAGCGATTTTTTGTACCACGGTCCTCCTTTTTCGGGATTCTGACTATTGAAGTCGGCCAGTTTTTGGTAGAGGACATCGTTTTGCAGCGAAGCATTCGAAGTAGACCTTTCCAATCCGTCTTCAACTTGCTTGAATCCGTTGAGCACATCGGACGACACGTTGAGGGCCAGCATGGCAGTGAGGACGATATACATGAGGTTTATCATCTTCTGCCGGGGTGTAAGTCTGTTGTTATTCGATGCCATGTGTTATTTTTGTTCGGTGTCGTCTTTCGGTTTTTCGGGCATTTCCACGGGAGCTCCTCCCATGGGTCTGTACATGTTGATGGTCATTGCCGTGATCATCTTTTCGTAAACCGAATTGAGTTGCTGTATATACTGTGTCATTTTTTCGGTTGCTTCGCAATAACGGGAGCTATCGGAAGCGGAGCGTTCGTACATGTCGCGAATGTTTTTCAGCCCGTTGTTTACACGGTCTATATTATCGAGTTGCGAACTGATGCTCTTCAGCTGTATCTCATAGATGGTGTTCAGCCCACTGATGTTACGGTTGAGCGTTTCCATACCCGAAACATATCCTTGCGAGGTGTCGGATATTCCTTCGGAGTTTTCCGTGATGTTGCGGTAGGATTGCAAGAGGGTGTTCGATACGGCGGTGAGGCTTTCGGTCGCACTTCTTAATTGTTCCATCTGTTCGGCTATACTGGAGAGTTGGGTGAGGTATTGTTGTGTTGCATCTGTCAGTTCTGCCATACGCGAGAGTTGATCGGCGGCAGCCGACATTTTTTGAATACTATCGGTGAGGCTTTGCGTGTCGGCGTCGCTTAAATTGAGGCCTTCGGGTATTCCCACAGCTCTTTTGGCATCGGACGGGGTGATATCGGAATAGCTCCCTCCGTTACTACCTCCGCCTTTGCCGTTTCCACCGATAATGACGGTTCCTTTCCCTCCTGAAAATTCAGGCCGGTCTTCGGGGTTTTTACTATTTAGTACGGGAAAAACTTCTTCCCAATGATATGTTTTCGGGGGAGTGTCGAAGGCGGATAGAATGAACATGAGCACTTCTGTTCCCATACCGATAGAAAGCAAGAGACTGCCTCCGGGGAGGTGCAGGATTTTGAACAGAGCACCCCAGATTACAATCGCAGCACCTATACTGTATGCGAAATTGAAAAATCGTTGTCCTTTATCGCTGGATAAGAACTTTTCAATACTGTTTTTATATCTTTTGTATTTTCCCATGATCCTTGATGATTGGTTTTATCGGGTTTTGATATTATCTTTTTGCTTTTGCGAATCCGATTTGAGAGCGAACGCAACGGAATCCGATATAGGATCGTTGTTCGTTTTGGTATTCCCACATGCGGATATCGGAACGAATGAAGTTGGAAACGTCTTTCCACGAACCGCCCCGGACTACTTTGCGTTTCATGCGGTAGGGGTCTTCTTTGGCCGCATTATATTTGTATTCGGGGTTAAGGTCGCTGGTGTTTTGCGATACGGCTTCGGTATAGGCTGTCGAAGTCCATTCCGATACGTTACCGGCCATGTCGTATAATCCGAACTCGTTCGGGGAATAGGAGCCTACTGGCGATGTGATGAGGTTTCCGTCTTTCACGTAATTCCCGTCATCGGGCTTGAAGTTGGCATAGAAACACCCTTTTTCGGCCATAGGCAGATTACCCGTCCACGGGAATTTATTTTCGTTTTTCCCGGCTCTTGCCGCATATTCCCATTCGGCTTCGGTGGGAAGTCTGTAAGGTTCGATAACAACGGCGTTACGTCCCACCGAACCTTTCAAGAGCGCGGTACGCCAAGCGCAGAATGCGTTTGCTTGTTCCCACGAAACTCCTACGACCGGATAGTCGTTATAGCCGGCATGGGAGAAATAAAGTCTCACGTATGGCTCGTTGTAGGCATTCTCGAAATCGTTTACCCATACGGTGGTATCGGGGTAGATATTGACGATGTAGGTATTGAGGAAGTCAAACTCGCTGCCTAATGGCCGTGTGATGGTCTCGCGAATGATACGCCCGTCTTCGTCGATATATGCGGTATCTTTGGATATCATTACTATTTCATCGTAGTCGGGGGTATGGTCGGTGTTGAGGTCACGGCGTGCCGGGTCGAGACGATTCTTCCGTTTGGATGCCTCGGTGTGGTCGAAGATCTCGTAGCGGTAGTTCATTTGGGAGGCATCGAGTTGGCGCTCTCCCGTAATGGGATTGATTCTGTACACGCTTTCGATGGCTCGCGCTTCGTCTTCATTGGGATTTCTCCACGGAATGGCTTTATCCCAATTCAACCGAGGCTTGATGGGGTTTCCCTCCCGGTCTTCTTCGATTTTGAACACTTCGTTACCTCCATAGGCGGGATCGGCGAGGCGTTCCCGAATGATAGAGTCGCGTACCCAGAATACAAATTGTTTGTATTTTGAGTTGGTGATTTCCGTTTCGTCCATCCAGAAGGCATCGATAGAGACTGCCCTCGGTTCTTGTTGTGTTCCCCAAATACTGTCCTTCTCGGCCGGTCCCATTTTATAGGATCCACGAGAAATGAGAACCATACCGTAGGGTGTAGGCTCATTCCATGCCGTACCTCCGACACCTGTAACTTCACCGCTATGGCGCGATGAAGGTGCGCATGCTGCGACGAGAATGGCAAGGGTGATATACACGATTATCTTTTTCATAGGCTACATTATGCGTATGCTTTTGTGTTTATTTTTATTTTTATCGGACAGGTCGAGTTTCAAACTGTATCCGAGAAATACTTCGTGGCTTCCGCTACTGGCTTTTACAATGGCCGATACCGGGTAGTCGTAGGCATATCCCGCTATAAAGTTTTTATATTCCGCACCTATCATAAATATACATGCGTCTTTCCAGCGATATGAAAGGCCTCCCCAGAACAGTTTGTTGTATTTTACACGGCAGGATAACTCGTACTGCGTGATGTTGAGGTTGCTTTTCACCATCATGGAGGGCTGCACTTCATATAACGTGTTTTTAATGGGAATATTGCTCCCGGCGATAAAATAATAGGATCTGCCGATGTATGTTTCGTATTTGTCTTCAAAGGTGATCGATGGCTCGTTGAGGTGTGAGACCGAAATTCCCGCATAGAACCACGGGTGGGTGTACCATGCCCCGAAAGACATATCGAACGACATGCCTTGCAACTCGGTAGTGGGGATTCCGTCGTCGGTGGCTTGATGGTAATCGCTCGTGGGTATGCTGACTTGTGTGCCGTCGAAACGTTCGTCGAGCATTCCCAGTTGTATGCCGAGGCTGAGTACTCCTTTCCATAATTTGATTTTGAAGGCATATTGCGCTCCTAAAATCAGATGGGAGTATAGCCCTTCGGTTTCGGAAGTGACGACCAGTCCTACTCCGTGGTTCTGTTTCAAGAATTTGAAAGGCATGTCGCCTGTCACGAAATAGGTTTGAGGGGCTCCCGGCATACCTATCCATTGTTGCCGGGTGGAGGTGAGTATGTTGAGTTTGTCGGAACTTCCCGCAGCTGCCGGATTGTAATAGCCGGGCAGAGCCCAGTATTGGCTGAACTGCGTATCGATCTGAGCCTTTGCTGTGGCAAAGACCAAACAACACAGGGTTAGAATAACGATTCTTACAATCTGCATACTCTCTTTTCCAGACTTTTCGGGGGGTACACACCGAAGTCCGGATATTTATAATAACTGAAAATAGCCTTTAAAATTGTTTGACACAACTGTTTTCGGATGCGAAATTACGAAAAGAGAAAATATATGAGTGCTTTTTCGCTCTGAAAAATGCGAGACCCGTCCCGCAGAGCTTATCTTGTTCACAAAAAGATAAGCTCGATTGGGCTTTTTGCTTTCGACTTTCATTATCTTTGGATAAGATAGGCTGCGGTTCGGTATTGTCAAATTGAAAACTACGTTTTCATTTGCCACTACACTCCCCTTTCGCTATCTTTGTACATGTGAAGATAGGATTGCAGTTCAGTATAGTCAAATCGGAAACGGGATTTCCATTTGCCTCTGCACTCACCTTTCGCTATCTTTGTGAGTACGAAGATAGGCTGCGGTTCGGCATAGTCAAATCGGAAACGTGGTTTCCGTTTGCCTCTGCACTTACCTTTCACTATCTTTGTGGAGCAGAAGGTTATCGACTTTCACTTAGCTGATGGAGGAGAATTTGAAGAGAAAGACGACGAAAGCTCTCGTGTGGAGCACGGCCGACAAGTTGGGACAGCAGTTGTTCTATCTTGTCGCCGGTATTATTCTCGCTCGTCAACTTTCTCCTGAGGATTATGGCAAGGTGGGGGTTCTCACGATATTTATCGCCTTGTCGGGGATATTGATCGACAGCGGTTTTTCTTCGGCTTTGATTCGGAAAAAGGAGGCTACTCAGGCCGATTACAGCACGGTGTTTTATGTGAATGTGGCAATCAGTTGCGTACTGTATGGATTGTTGTATGCGGCAGCTCCTTATATAGCGGTGTTTTTTAAAGTCCCTGATTTGATATATATCTGCCGGATTTTGTTTCTCGTGATTCCGTTGAATGCACTTTCCCTGATACAGCAGACTTTGTTGTTGAAGCATTTCAAGCTCTCTGTGAGCGCTCGTGTCAATTTGTGGTCGTTGGGTATCGCTTCGGTCGTTGCCATTGCGATGGCTTACGGCGGTATGGGAGTCTGGTCGTTGGTGGCTCAGACGCTCGGTCTCTCGTTTTTCAGGGCTGTTTTTTTCTGGGTGTTTAACGACTGGCGTCCCCGATGGATATTTCGCATGGCTTCGTTGCGTGAGTTTTTCGGATATAGTTCCAACTTGGTCGTTTCGGGTATTATTAACAATGTGTTTAACAAGATATATCCCATTATCATCGGTAAGTTTTATGGTATGACGCAGACTGGTTACTATACTCAGGCCGACAAGTATCAGGATATAGCTTCTTCGCTTATCAGCAATATATTCCGTTCGGTCGCTTTCCCTGTTTTCTCGAAGGTGCAAGACGATTTGCAACGGTTGAAACGGATTTGCCGGAAGAATGTACGGGCCATCGCATTTTTCATTTTTCCTATCATGCTGTTGATGGTCGTCGTTTCATATCCGCTCATATCGATCATGTTGAAAGAGCAATGGGTTCCGTCCGTGCCGTATTTCCGCTTGCTTTGTTTTTCGGGAATATGCTCTCCGTTTATTATTTTGTTTTTCGATTTGTTCAATAGTCTGGGCTATTCCCGGCTGAATTTACAACTGGAAATCGGGAAAAAGATTTATTTGTTTGCGGGTATCGCTTTGTTTTATTCTTCGGGCATTTTGTGGCTGATAGGGTGGTGGATTTCTTATTCGGTGTTGTCTCTGGCGGCTTCGATCTTTTTTGCCCGTCGCTTTCTCGGATACGGTTTCGGGGAGTATGTGAAAGATATTTTTCCGTATTTTATCTTGGCGTTGGCGTCGGCGATACTCTCGTGCGGCGTTTATCTGCTTCACCTCGCGCTTGTTCTGTTTGTGGATGGACTTCATGATAAGGCGCACCA
>ERZ773237.1613-NODE-1613-length-17931-cov-157.303088_pt1 | contig 17931 bp, 9 predicted proteins | sample MGYA00580990_ERZ773237 | MGnify/ENA primary metagenome ERZ773237 (study PRJEB29015, sample SAMEA2737749) | human gut metagenome | biome: human gut; feature: human-associated habitat; material: faeces | place: China | collected 2012 ...
TTCTATCACTATATCTTTCCGCATTTCACTTTTTTGTAGTAACTTTGCAGACAAATTTTGTAATAGACATGGAATTGAAAGAACACTTTACAGGCAAAATATTCAATTTGATATCTGATACTGCTGATGAGTTAGGATTGGAATGCTATGTCGTGGGAGGTTATGTCCGCGATATTTTCCTGAACCGTCCTTCGAAAGATATTGATGTGGTAGTAGTAGGCAGCGGAATCGAAATAGCCGAAGCGTTCGGAAGAAAATTAGGACGTGGCGCTCATGTTTCTGTATTCAAGAATTTTGGTACGGCACAGGTGAAATATCATGACCTGGAAGTCGAATTTGTTGGAGCCAGAAAAGAGTCGTATAGTCACGACAGCCGTAAGCCGGTAGTAGAAAACGGAACGTTGGAAGATGATCAGAACCGCCGCGACTTTACCATCAATGCGCTGGCTGTATGCCTAAACAAATCACGCTATGGAGAATTGGTCGATCCCTTTGGGGGACTGGACGATTTGAAAGAGCGTACCATACGTACTCCGCTTGATCCGGACATAACGTTCAGTGATGATCCTTTACGTATGATGCGCTGCATCCGTTTTGCTACTCAGCTGAATTTTTTCATTGAGGACGAAACGTTTGATGCGTTGGAACGTAACCGGGAACGTATTAAGATTATTTCTCGGGAGCGGATAGCTGATGAATTAAATAAGATCTTGCTTTCTCCTGTTCCTTCTAAAGGCTTTGTAGACTTAGACCGTTGCGGATTGCTGGAACTGATTTTCCCGGAATTTGTGGCCTTGCAAGGTGTAGAGGTAAAAAACGGAAGAGGGCATAAGGATAATTTCTACCATACATTGGAGGTGGTAGACAATATAGCAAAGGTTACTGATAACTTGTGGTTGCGTTGGGCTACTTTGCTTCACGATATAGGAAAACCTCGTACCAAGCGTTGGGATCCCCGTATCGGATGGACATTTCATAATCATAATTTCGTCGGAGAGAAGATGATTCCTGATATATTCAGAAAGATGAAGCTGCCGATGAACGAAAAGATGAAATATGTTCAGAAGCTTGTAGGCTTACATATGCGCCCTATCGTAATTGCTGATGAGGAAGTGACTGATTCTGCCGTAAGACGCTTGCTTTTCGAAGCCGGTGATGATATTGATGACTTGATGCTGCTGTGCGAAGCAGATATTACATCGAAGAATGAAGTCCGTAAGCAACGCTTCCTTGATAACTTCAAGCTGGTTCGTCAGAAACTGAAAGATCTGGAGGAAAAAGACCGTATCCGAAATTTCCAGCCTCCTGTAGATGGTGCTGAAATTATGAAAGTTTTCAATTTGCAGCCCTGCCGCGAAATCGGTAGTTTGAAAAGTTCTATAAAGGATGCTATCCTGGATGGAGTGATTCCAAATGAACATGATGCTGCTTTTGAATATATGCTGAAGAAGGCAAAACAGATGGGACTGGAGCCTGTCAATTTATAACTTGTTATGCTCCCTGCTTTTACTCTTTTAACGCAGGGAGCGTAGCCGGTAAAAAGGAAAAAATATTCTTCTCTAAAGGCAATAAGAAATTAATTTAATTATCCAAATAGAAAAGTTGGTATAAATAATAGTTTGCCATTTATATGTCCTGTAGGTGCTTCTGGGCTATTTTTCTTTCTTAAAAGTTGTCTAATTTAGAAAATTATCAAGATTCTGATTTTTGTTTATTTCTTTAAAGCCATATTTTTGTATGGCTTTTTGCTAGGTAACAAAAGTGTTTCAAAAGGGAATGCCGTGAAAATCGGCAACAGTACCCGCTGCTGTGATTCTTAATGAACCGAAGGCAATGCATAAGCAAACCACTATTGTTTTTTTACAATGGGAAGGTGGCTGTCGGGGAGAGATCAGTCAGAAGACCTGCCGCAAAGAGCAAAGCCAACTTTTATATTAACTTATTCGTTACAAGCCAGTATGAATTTAACTGAAATCTGTATTATCAAGCGTGACGGGAAGCGGGAAAACTTTTCGCCTTCAAAGATTACAAATGCTATCAGTAAAGCGTTCAACGCAACGGGGATTGCTCATCAGGAAGAACTGATTGACGAGATTACACAGCGTGTTATCAATCATTTTGAGAATCCTACTATCGGAGTCGAAGAAATTCAGGACCTCGTAGAAACGGAATTGATGAAGGTACAGCCTGAAGTGGCTAAAAAATATATCATTTATCGCCAGTGGAGAAATACGGAACGCGATCGGAAAACTCAGATAAAGCATATCATGGATGGTATTGTTGCCATAGATAAAAATGATGTGAATCTGAGTAACGCCAATATGTCGAGCCATACTCCGGCCGGACAGATGATGACCTTTGCTTCGGAAATAACAAAGGATTATACCTATAAATATTTGTTGCCGAAACAATATGCTGAGGCACATCAGTTGGGAGATATACATATTCATGATCTGGACTATTATCCTACCAAGACTACGACGTGTATTCAGTACGATCTTGACGATCTGTTTGAACGCGGTTTTCATACTAAGAACGGAAGTATCCGTACACCTCAGTCTATTCAAAGCTACGCAACACTAGCTACAATTATATTCCAGACCAACCAGAATGAGCAGCACGGAGGACAGGCTATTCCGGCTTTCGATTTCTTCATGGCAAAAGGCGTATTGAAAAGTTTCCAGAAAGTCGTTGTTTCTTCTATTTCTTTTTATTTCGATATGAAAGGCATGGAAGTAGATGAGGCGAAGTTGCAGGCGTTGGTAAAACAGCATGTTGCTTCAATAGCTCCTTCTGAAGATGAAAAAAAGATTCTTCTTGCAGCATTTGCTGACCAGCAGATCAATCTTACAGCCGATGAACTGGAACATATTTTGAAAAAGGCTTATAGTCAGGTACGTAAAGATACTCATCAGGCAATGGAAGGGTTTATTCATAACCTGAATACGATGCATTCACGCGGAGGAAATCAGGTTGTGTTCAGTTCTATCAATTATGGAACAGATACTTCTGCCGAAGGACGAATGGTGATAGAAGAACTGCTGAAAGCTACTATTGAAGGTTTGGGTACGCGGGGAGAAGTACCTGTATTCCCCATTCAGATATTCAAGATAAAGGATGGTGTGTCTTATTCGGAAGCCGACTACAAACGGGCAATGGAAGACTTTGATGCGGCAATGGAAGGTAAGGTAGAGTTTGAAGCTCCTAATTTCGATTTGTTCCTGAAAGCTTGCCGTACTACGGCAAAAGCTTTATTCCCGAATTTTATGTTCCTTGATACTCCTTTCAACCAGCATGAAAAATGGGATGCCAGCGATCCAAAACGTTATCGCTATGAACTGGCAACAATGGGATGCCGTACGCGTGTCTTCGAAAACTTGAATGGAGAAAAGACTTCCTTGGGACGTGGTAACCTTTCGTTTACTACGATGAATCTTCCCCGACTGGCTATCGAAGCCCGCATCAAAGCAGAAAGCATGTCAGATTGCCAGAGTCGGGATGCAATAGAACGTCTGGCAAAAGAAATATTTATCAGTTCTGTGCATGATATGGCAGTCTTTATTGCAGAACAGCTGTATACTCGCTATCAATATCAGCGTACGGCACTGGCACGTCAGTTCCCTTTCATGATGAGTAACAATGTATGGAAGGGAGGAGGTAACCTGAATCCGAACGATGAAGTAGGTGATGTACTGAATCAGGGTACATTAGGTATCGGGTTTATAGGTGGCCACAATGCAATGGTTGCTTTATATGGTCAAGGACATGGTCATTGTCAGAAAGCCTGGGATACGCTTTACGAAGCAGTAGAAGAGATGAATCACGTTGCAGATGAATTTAAGCAGAAGTGTCATTTAAATTATTCTGTACTGGCAACCCCGGCAGAAGGACTTTCGGGACGTTTTACACGCATGGACCGTCGTAAATATGGAGTAATACCAGGAGTGACCGACCGCGATTACTATGTAAACTCTTTCCATGTAGACGTAAAAGAACCTATCACTATAGTAGAAAAAATAAAATGTGAAGCTCCTTTTCATGCTCTGACCCGTGGAGGCCATATTACTTATGTGGAGCTTGACGGAGAAGCACAGAAAAACGTCAAGGCAATTGCCAAGATTGTAAAAGTGATGCATGATGAAGGCATTGGTTATGGTTCTATCAATCACCCTGTTGATACATGTCATAATTGTGGCTATAAAGGAGTGATTTATGATAAATGTCCTATCTGTAACAGTGAGAATATTCTCCGGATGCGTCGTATAACCGGATATTTGACTGGTGATTTGAACAGTTGGAATTCTGCGAAACGTGCAGAGGAGCGTGACAGAGTAAAACACTGTTGATTAATTCGTTTGTTATTAAGGATAGAAGGCTTTTTAGATGCGGATTATCTGCCTGTAAGCAGGTTGTAGGTATATAAAAAGCCTTCTTTTTATTTCACTGGCAATTGGGAATAACTTATTCTTTATGCTACATTATTTATATACATATCCTGAAACAATTGTTGATGGTGATGGTATACGCTTTTCTATTTATCTATCGGGATGCAGACACCATTGCCGGGGATGTCATAACCCTGAATCCTGGAATCCTGCGTCAGGTCATCCTTTGACTCGTGAGAAGATAGAAGAATTTATTGAGGCTATTAATTCCAATCCTTTATTAGATGGAATTACCTTTTCGGGAGGGGATCCGTTTTATTCGCCGGAAGACTTTCTTCCTCTTATCAAGGAATTCAGTGAGCGTACCGGACAAAATATCTGGTGCTATACCGGATATACTTATGAAGAACTTTTGGAAGATCCTGTACGCAGACCTATATTGTCTTATATAAATGTATTGGTAGACGGCCGTTTTGAGCAATCCCTCTATTCTCCGAAGCTGGAATTCAGGGGAAGCAGTAACCAGAGAATCCTTAAATTGAAGTAAAAAAATGTTGCATGTTGTCTAATTTCGTTATCGCACACAAAAGAAAACTGTCGTTCCCATGATATAAATCAAGAAAACAAATACTTTGTGAAGAAAATAATTATATCTTATTGCTAATTAAACAGAAACATCTACCTTTGTGATGTGGTTGTGAAACCAGAATTAATTAAGATATAAAAGAAGGTATTAGAATAGATTTTTTAAGGTATTAGAAGTTAAGGTAAAAAAGCAATTTTAAGAAAAGGTATTAGAGATTTAAGGTATTAAGTTTTAGGTTTTTATTTTAAGGTATTAGGATAAAAGGTAATTGTTTTCAGGTATAGTTGAAATAGGATTAGGAAAATTGCTTTAAGGTAAAAAAGAAGAGAAAAGGATAACGTACACAACAACAACTAGATGAGTAAAAGATGCAAGAACCCTTAAATGGGGGTTCTTTAGGAAATCGGCGGTGTTCAAAATGTGAACAATCGCTTTTTTTATTGTTAAACGGTATAAATTTCGTACAATTGCTCTTACAATACTGTTTCTCCTTCCAAGAGCAATATTCATTTTCTGAAAAACTTAGTGCATGTTGATAAGAGGTATCTGTGTTTTTTAAAGTATTTTATTTTAAATAACCGATAACTTCGTGTATCTTTGCGTCCAGATGAAAGTAAAAGCGCGCTATATACGCATTGGGGCAGTAGCTCTTTTAACCTTGTTTGTTGCTTATTATGCCATTTCGACATTATATGCGCACGTACATGAGGTGAACGGGACTTTTATTGTCCACTCGCATCCTTTTACTGAACATCATTCTCACTCAAGCGGGCAGGCACTGACACTGCATTTCTTATCAACATTTACTTCTGTAGGTTCAGACTCTATTGAATTGGCGTGTCCTGACTTGCCTTTACTTTGTTTATTAACTGGCAGCTTGTCTGCATTTCATGCCCTGTCTTCATTTGGAGATGGGATTTATCTACGTGCACCTCCCGTATATCTTTTCATTTGATTAAACGAGAAACAGGAAACCAATTAAAATGCCTGTTCAAATAAATACTGCCTGACTTCTGTTGGACAGTTATCCTTCGTCTGCTTCTGTAAACTAGATGTGGAAAGAGGAAGATATGGAAAAATCTGAATCAGTCAGACCTGATTCTGTGGTATTTATCTTGAATATTTAGAACGGGCTTTATTAAGTTAACGAACGAAAAGATTATACATGAAATATATTTTATTCATAATGGGATTGCTATGCTCTTATGTAAGCATGGCAATAGAGCCGGTTAAGGAAGGAAATGTTATAGCCGGACACGTGATAGAAAAAGGCTCGGAAAATAGTTTGCCTTATGCCACAGTGTTAATCGTAGAAACGGGAAAGGGTACAGTGACCGATGCGGAAGGATATTTCCGCTTTAAGGAAATTCCCGCTGGAGAATATACGCTGAAAGTACAGAGCATGGGGTATAATACTCAGACTAAAAAAATAACAGTCAGTAAGGATTTCACGGTAGATGTACATTTTGTAATGGAAGAAGAAACTATTATGACAGATGAAGTAGTAGTTTCGGCAAACAGAAATGAAACAAGCCGTAAAGTAGCTCCAGTAGTCGTGAATGTAATGAGTAACAAGTTGTTTGAGGCTGTAAATTCTACAGATTTAGCAAAGTCATTGAATTATCAGTCAGGACTTCGTGTAGAAAATAACTGTCAGAACTGCGGATTCCCACAAGTGCGTATTAATGGACTGGAAGGACCATATTCCCAAATTCTGATAAATAGCCGTCCTGTAATGAGCGCCCTCTCGGGTGTATATGGCTTAGAACAAATTCCCACTAACATGATTGAGCGTGTGGAAGTGGTTCGTGGAGGTGGTTCTGCTTTATTTGGAGCCAATGCGGTAGGAGGAACAATTAATATTATAACAAAAGATCCGGTTAGTAATTCTTTTCAGGTTTCTTCTACAATGTCGAATCTGAACGGGAAAGTATGGGAGCAATATGTAGGTGCTAATGCCTCTTTGGTTTCATCGGACAATTCATATGGAATAGCCCTTTATCAGTCTTACCGTAACCGTAATCCTTATGATGCCGATAATGATGGTTTCTCGGAGCTTGGAAAACTGAATATGAATACGTTTGGTTTACGTTCGTATTATCGTCCTACTCAGTTTAGCCGTATCAGTCTGGAGTATCATACTACGAATGAGTTTCGCCGTGGGGGAAATAAATTCGACCTTCAGCCTCATGAAACAGATATAACAGAGCAGACTAAGCATATTATCAACAGCGGGGGACTGACGTATGATGTGTTTTTCAATGAATATCGCCATAAACTATCCGTTTATGGTTCTGCACAACATACAGATCGTAACAGTTATTACGGAGCAGATAAAAATGCCAATGCTTATGGAAAGACAAAAGACCTGACAGCTGTAGGAGGAGCAATGTATGTAGGGAATATGGATGATTGTCTTTTTTCGCCTGCCACGTTTACTGGAGGAGTTGAATACAATTATAATTCGCTGCATGATGTAATGACCGGATATAACCGTGACTTGCGTCAATATGTAAGAATATTCAGCGGATTTGCTCAGAATGAGTGGAAGATGACGTATTTTACACTTCTCGCAGGATTTCGTCTGGATAAGCATAATCTGATAGACAACATCATTTTCAGTCCACGCGTAAATTTGTTGTGGAAACCAACAGACAAGATACAGGGACGTTTAACCTGGTCTACTGGCTTCCGTGCACCCCAGGCTTATGATGAAGATTTACACGTAGCAGCCGTTGGCGGCGAAGCCATGATAATTCGTCTGGCAGATGGATTAAAGCCCGAACGTTCCAACAGTTTCAGTGGCTCTGTAGACTGGGGATTCAATTTTGGACATTTCCAGTCGAACTTGCTGGTCGAAGGGTTTTACACATCCTTGGATAATGTCTTTTATCTGACAAAGGTTGGAACGGATGCTGATACGGGTGCCGAAATACAGGAAAGACGAAATGGATATGGTGCACGCGTGTATGGTGCAAATATTGATTATAAAATAGCTCACGGACGTGAAGCTCAGTTACAATTAGGATTTACAGTACAGCGCAGCCGGTATACAGAAGCTGTAAGCTGGAGTGAAGATCAGGATGTAGATCCTATAAAACGTATGCCTCGTACTCCAGATTACTATGGCTATTTTACGTTTACTTCTGCTCCGTTGAAGAATTTTGATTTTTCTCTTTCTGGTGTGTACACGGGAAAGATGGTGGTTCCTCATTTTGCTGGTTATATTGAAAAAGACCGTCTGGAGCATACACCCAATTTCATGGAACTGAACCTGAAGCTGAATTATACATTTGTACTGAATGATCACTTGAAGCTTCAGCTGAATGGGGGAGTACAGAATATGTTCAACGCATTCCAAAAAGATTTGGATAGAGGAGCTTTACGAGATTCAAAGTATTTCTATGGACCTACTCAACCGAGAACTTACTTTATTGGAGTTAAGTTTTTTAATTGAGGAAATTGATTCCTATTTTAAAATATAAAGAAATCCGGACTTCAGCGGCGTAAACCGTGAAGCCCGGATTTTTATTAATAATGGATAGAGAAATCTAATTATCTGCTGAAGGTATAAACATGACCTGCAGAATGAGCTTCTGTTATATCCATTACAGCTGTTGTTGTTTCATCATCATTCACTTTAAACAATCCGAAACCATATCTGCCATTTAATGGACTTGAACTGTAATAGTACATTTGTACAGCTCCGTTTGGTGCTTTTTCAAGTATGTATTTACCACTAGCATAAGTAGAAGTAACGCTCCAGTTATTTCCTCTGCCATATGTTCCTACTGTCAATATGTAGTTACCTGCATTTTCGCCTGTTGCAGGAGTTCCTACTACAGCTTCTTCTCCGTCGATGAAGATTGTTCCATCTTCGTTGTATTGAGCAATAAACGGATATTGGTCAGTAATAGCTTTTACTTTGCTAGAATAATTTTCCCAACCATAAACTTTGTATGTATTTTCTTCATCACCTTCAGTAATGGTAACAGTAAACTCTTTAGAGTTTGTCCAATCCCACCATGGACCAGCTTCATAATAGTATAAAGAAGAACCGCTTGCCTTTACTGTCCAGGTTCCTAACCATTCTTCATAGCTTGGTTTAGAGTATTGAACTGGAGATGTCTCAGTGCGTGCATAAGTGTTTCCAGTCCATTCTACTGTATCATCCCAAAGTATTGATGCTACTTGGTTGAATGTAGAAGTATACAGTTTGCTAGATTTCAGGTTATAGAAGGCCATGTATCCGTAACCGTTATCTTTTACTTTCTGTAAGTTTGATTCTGAAACTGGAACCACAACCGGACTACCATTGTTATCAGCAATCAATGTGATAGCATATGGAGCTTCAATTGTATTGTCAATATCCTGACCTGTATATTCCATAAAGCTTCCGTAGCTTCCGAATACAGTATAATCTATTAAGCTTTCAACTTCAGTGCCGAGTGGATGGTCGCTATAAGTATACCAATAAATACCAAAAGCAGTTCCATTCTCTTTAGGAAGCTCTTCACGGCAAGCTTTCAGTAAGTTAGTATAGTTTTGAGGTGTACATTCAGCTGTACTTGCTACAACGCCTGTTCCTGACTGTGCACTACCTTTAAAGCTGCCTTCAGCGTATGAAGAATATTCGTCATCGAAGTCAATACCATCCAGACCGTAAATATCAACATAGTATTTCAATTCTTTAGCAAAAGCTTTTGCTCCTTCTTCGCTTAAACTACGCATACCGGCATCATCATGGTTACCCAAAATAGACAAGTGTACTTTGATACCTTTTTCTTGCAAAGGACGAATAATCTTGTCTGCATTGTGCAGCACATAAGTAACTTGTTCGTTGCAATAAATATAAGGTTTACCGTCACTGTCCAAGTTGATATTGGCTGCGAAAATACTTACAATATCAAAGAATGGTTCTCCGTTAGATAATGTATATTCTCCTGCATTCAATGGGTTTTCATTGTTTACTTCGATGTAGCACAAGTTTTTGATAGCTTTGTTGTGCTGTGGATAAGTTACAGATTTAACCTGATAAATGTAGGTAGAATTATTAGAAGATATTGTTACTCCATTATCGGCTGTAGCAGTGATAGCTACTGCATTACCCGATTTACCTGCAGGAATGTTAACATCGATATAGTCTGATATTCTTTTTCCAGCCGGAATAGTTACCTCTCCATTGTTGGATAATGTAGCTCCTTCGTAAGCTGTATAATTTGTACCGTTAGCAGCATTGTAAGCTGTTAATGCGTCTGCGTCAATCTTGAACGTTACTTTTGTATCCTGTTCGGCTACTTTACTCAACTCAAAGTATACGTGTCCTGTTGCAGATTCTCCGTTTTTTGTAGTCAGCGTAGCTCCCATTTTGGCTCCGGCTGCTGAACGAACTGCACCAAACTGACCATCAACGTTTTCCCATGGATTGGTTGTGCCATTTGTGATTTCGATATCGTCTTCACAGGCTGTGAAGGTAGTTCCCGCAAAAGCGAGAACTACTGCCATGAAAGCTAATTTAAAACTTATATGTTTCATAATAAATTACAAATTTAATTTAAGGTATTCATTCGTTTGTTGCAGGAAGACTTACTTCCACCCATGTTGCTTCTTTCTGGAATACACCGTTATTGCCATATTGGCTATAGTCTTTCACATCGTTAGTCTGATTGTCACATAATTTCCAGTAAAGAATCAGATTTTCCTCGTTTTCAGGCTCTTCCAATACATAGAAATGGTTTTCTGTATTGATTTCGTCTTTAGTTAAGACCTTGTCCCATACACGAACTTCAGAAATTCGTCCTTCAAACCAACGATTATCATTATAAGAGTGACCTACCCAGAAACTTCTTGGTTTTCCATCGTTGTCATTTGAATGTTCCGGACTCCAGTCAACTGTTCCTGCATCTACTCCTGTAAAGTGATCTATTTCTACTCCATTGAAGTATACATAAATTTCTTTTGCTTCACTATCGTAGGTTACAGCAACATGAGTCCATGTGTTTAAGTTTACAGCTCTTGATACAGCAAAATTACCAGCTTTTGTTGCTATCTGTAAAATATTAGGTTCTACACCTGCATCTCCGAATCGCAACAAGAATCCACTTTCAGTACCCATCAGCGTGCTGATTCCACTTTCGTGACCGTCGCCGAATACTGTCGGATAAATCAATGCTTCTGCTGTCAGTTTATTCAATTTAAATTTCTCAGGAGTTGCCCATGCATCAGTATAGATAGCATTTTTAGTAATATCAGGCACAACATCGATCAATGCACCTTTTCTTACAACATAATACTGTGTTTTATTGGATGCCAGAATGTCGATACTGCAACTTGTTACTGTTACAGGCAGCACATATGTTTTAGTATCATCTATTGTGTCAAGTCCTTTGAATTTTATTTCGATTGGATCTGAATTCAAGCTTCCTGCTGGTATAATACCTGTTGTTGTTGATAATTCATAATTATCAGCTGGCAACATTTCCATTCCACTTGTGTAATATATGTTTTCGTAAGCAGATACCAAGCTGGCATCTGCTGCAATAGTGAATGTTACATCCTGTCCTTCCGGTTTAGGGATAGACAATGTAAATTCGTGTGATTCTTCTACAGAGGTGGGTTTAATCAATACTGTAGACGGATCACTTTCGGTCATGAATATTTTATTGCTAAAATTTTCTATATCATCTGTACAGTTGGTAGCGAACACTCCACTTAACAGAGCTAAAGAAATGAAAGAAATATTTTTAAGTTTCATAATTCTGATTATTTAGTTGGAGCCGGGTTCAAAATATTAATAGCTTCTTTCACGTAAGTATAAGTTCCACCAGTAGCGTAATAGTCATTTTGTACATTATAAATGGCGATACCTGCTCTTGTGAAACCGTCTGCTTCAGGATAACCAGCTGCTACCCAGTGAGCAACTTCACCTAGAGCACGTACATCTGTATCCCAGTATCCGGTCTTTTTATCAGATGTGTCTGCTCCTGTTGTTGATACTGCGATAACAATATTGTCAGTAGGAACACCGTCAGCCAGTGCACTTTTAACAGTCAGCAACAGCTGGTTGGTGTCTGTAACTTTATCAATATCCAGAATGATATGGCTGCAATCGTTTAAGATTGTTTTATCAATCAGATTTTGAGGTTTTCCCTGCCAAGTCAACATTTTATTTTCATTTGCTGACTTCCATGATTTTACAGCATTTAAAACAATGTTCTGAGTTGCAGCATATGCTTCCTTCTCATCTGTATTCATGAATGTCGGGTCTTGTCCGATGAATTCTACGATAACGCCGTCGAATGAAGCTGAATATGCCAGTTGTTTATCAAGTTCTGCTTGAAGATAGGTGTTAAATTCTGTACCTTCTCCATCGGAATTAGCCTGCTGGTCTTCCCATGCAGTTTTAATATCATCGTAGCTGATTGTATAAACAACTTTTGAACCTTTATTGTGCATTGTTTCTATATCGCTCTTTTCAAAATCGGCAAGAGCTTCAGGATACATTAACGATACGATATCTACACTATCAGGAATATTTGTCATGTGATGTGCAGGGCTTGCCGGTACTTTTGTACTGTTATCAAACCATGCATATACAATCTTGTGCTCTGCGTTTTTATAATTACGAAGATTCTGTAGATAATTTGCATAAGCTTCAGGGTTCTGTTCCTGTGCAGTTGGTCTGTTAATGTCCAGACTTTCTACGTCAGTACAAGACACCATGGTCAGGCTTCCCATTAAAAATACTCCTAGAGCGGATTTTATTATATTTTTCATAAGTTACCAATGAATTTAGATTAGTTGATTAATTTCCGGGTTGAATATTCTCTCTTCCGGGTTTCTTATCCCACCATACCTTAGTGGCATAATTATCTGCTCCGCCTAAAGCTGAAAGTGCTCCCGGCATGTTAGCTGCATTGCTGACATATTCGTCAGAAGGATAAGGAATACGGTTGGCTCCTACATTTGAGTCGACTATTCCAGCACTCTTATTACCAGCTTCAGTAGCAGGCATCAGACGTGGATATCCAGTACGACGATGGTCTGCCCATGCTTCATTACCTAACATCCAGTTTGCAATCCATTTTTGAGTAATGATACGTTCTTGTTTTGCTTCTTCGCTAGCAGCATCATCCCATGCAACAGTGATAGATGACAATTGTGATGCATAGCTGTTTGTTCCAGCAGGATCGCTGTAAGCAGTTGGCTTGCTGGTGTTGTCAGACAAATAGGTTGAAACTCCGCTTGCTCCCCACTGTTCGAATGATAAAGTCACTCCTTCTTCGTAGTATTCTTTTGCTGTTTTAGAACCTACATTGAAATTGAAAGAAGGAAGTTTGGCTTCTGCACGTAAGAAAGCAACTTCTGCTGCGTTCATCCAGTAGATAGGATCTCCCTGTCCTACATTTACACCAGAATATTTACGGACATTATTACCGAGTGTAGTCAGCTCAATACTGCGACGAATTCCTACATATTCCATACCTTCTCCCCATTCTGATTGTACAAAGTATTTTTCACGACGAGGATCGTTGTAACCGTTCATGTAGCAGATAATGTCGGCTGCTGCGTGAGTATCACCTCCAGTTTCAGTTCCTTCTGCAGCATTATAACGAGTGGCAGTATATAACGGGTTGGTTGTAGTTCCGAAATAATTCCACTGAGCATTATCTTCATTTGATTCGATAACTCCACCGTTTTCTTCTTTTACAGCATCTTCGGCCCATTGTTTAGCTTTATCTGGTGCTGCGTAAGTAAGACGCATGGCCAGACGAAGTTTCAATGAGTTGGCAAACTTAATCCATTTTGTCAAATCGCCACTGTATACATAATCGGCTGTTGCAGTAAGTGCTGCTTCAGGGTTCGCTTGCAAAACCTCTACAGCTTCTGTCAGCTCCTGGAAGAATGTGTCGTATACTTTTTCTTGTGAATCGTAGGGAGTTGTAATAGAACCATCCTTACCTATTTCTGTATAAGGTATAGGACCGTAAGCATCGGTAACACGGCTCATAGCTGCAACTTTGATGATTTTAGCAATAGCCAAAGGTACCTGATTTCCTGTCTGAGTAGCTAAATTTTCTACAGCTGTCAGATTGGTATACAGGATAGGTATGATACGGTCTGATTTCAAAAATACTCTTGTCCAGTCGTCTGAAGCATTAAAATTAGCTATTGTCTTACTCCAAGATGTATTACTATCTGCAAAATATCCTCCATACGGACCACCTAACAGACAGTCTGTAAACTGCGCTGTATTGACGTCTGATGAAACAACACAGCTAGCCAGATTATTCATCGCAGAACCTAAAGCGTAATCGTCTGCACTCAAATCTCCCGGTTGATAAGGGTTAGAGTTTATATCCAGATAGTTACCGGTACAAGCAACACTGGCAACTGTCATGGTTCCTAATAATAATTTATTTATTATACTTCTCATAGTGTTTACGTTTAAAATTTAAGAGTTACACTGCAACCAATGTTACGGGTAGAAGGCATCATGAAATAGTCGATACCTTGGTAGAAATTATTTGTAGAAGCCACATTTTCAGGATCGAATGGAGCTTTGCAATAGAGCATCCATAAGTTGCGTCCTACAAGTGAAATTGTCAAGTCACATACATCACCCAACATTTTGCGAGGGAATGTATAACCGATTGATGCTTCTTGCAGACGTACGTTAGTTGCTGAATATGTATAGTACTGAGCAACTGCGTCGCCACTACCAATACCGCGATACCATGCTTCAGGATTTATCTGGTCGTTACCATTTACCAATACATAACCTAAATCGCGTGCTTCTGCTGTAGCTTCTGATACACCGAAGTCGTCAAGCATTGCCTGAGTACGTGAGAATACTACACCACCCAAACGAGCTGAAATCATGAATCCAAAGCGGAAATTGTTCCATGAGAAGTCGTTACGCCATGCCATATTAGCTTTAGGCAATACGCTTCCTAACTTGATGTAGTCGTCAACGTTAGAAATCGTTTCTGTAGCAATCTGACCTGTTGCATCAACGTAGATGTTACCATTGGCATCACGTTTCAAGTCACGATTTGAATAGATGTCACCCATAGAACCACCTTCTTTCAGCAAGAAACGTGCAGAACCAAGTCCACCCATGTTCAATGTGCTGATAGAGAATGATTCGCCAGTTGCCGGGTTAATTGCATTGTCGGCAAGTTCCAAAATCTTATTCTGGTTGGTTGAGAATGTATAATTACTGCTCCAGCGGAATTTATTCCATTCTTTTTCGTAGCCTAAAGACAACTCAATACCTTGGTTACGTACAGCACCAGTCTGTATGTACAAAGCAGAGTAACCTGATACACCTAATTCTGGATTGAATGTCTGGTTCTTGGTTACAGTGTTATAATAAGTCAAATCCAGGTTGAAGTCTTTCAAGAAACGCATAGTTAAACCGACTTCCCATGATTCAGTACGTTCCGGTTTCAAGTTATACAACGGATACTGAGTAGTATTACTCCACTGTCCTGTGCTTGAATCCCATTCATAACGTGGGTTAGCAATATAACGTTCGAATGCGGTACCTACAGAGGCAAAAGAAGCACGAAGTTTCATATATGAAAGATAATCCTGATTCAGATTTGGCATTAACTCAGACAAAACAACTGACGCACCTACTGATGGGTAGAAGAACGACTTGCTTGTTGAGTTAGGACCTGCTAACTGAGAAGGCCAGTCGTTACGTCCGGTCAGAGTTAAGTAGTAAGTGCTCTTATAACCAACTTCGGCAGAAGCAAAGATAGACTGTGTTTGTTCTCTCCATCCACTTTGCAGACGAGAAGTTTTCTTTGCACTCAAGTTCTGAATGTTGAATTCATTGGCAAGTCCCGGAGTTTCTCCTTCGAATGCAGAAGTTCCATCGGCAATAGGTCCACGAATTTCCAATACATCTGAGCGCATATCTGTAAATGAAGTACCGATATTAGCTTGCAAACTCCAGTCTTCACCAAATGTTTTGTTGATATTTACCAGGAAGTCTGCATAGAGTTGTTTGTCTTTTGATGTTGCATTGGTGTACAAACCACGAGTTGACATTTCAGTCATCTGTGTATTAGTACCTGCGTAATATTTTTCTGTATAAGTATTGATAGAGTTATCCAGACGTACACGTCCACTAACACTTAACCAGTCTAAAATTTTATAGCTTAAGCTGGCATTCAGCATGTAACGGTCCTTGTCGTTGTTACGTAACTGACGGTAGTTTACCCAATATGGATTCTGCATAACGATTCCTGCATCACCTACAGGCCAGTATTGAGTGTTGATTTTACGTACCGGATCATAACGTTCATACATCTTGATGTCTTCCCAGTCGTTACCGCGAGGGAACAGATACGCGCCAACAATTGGGTTGTTGTATGTTCCCTGATTGACCATATTCTGGTCTTTCTGGAGCACGTATGTTGCACCTACATCCAAAGTCATCTTATCGTCGAGGAAAGATGTTGTGTTGCGGAAACTGAAGTTGTAACGAGAGTATTTGTTGTTTGGAACGATACCTCTGGAGTTTACAGCTGCAGCAGATGCGTAAGTCTGATTCTTATCTGTTCCAGTTGACAATGAGATACTTTCTGTTCCTGTAATACCAGTCTGGAAATAATCGCTAACCGGATCAAAACCATATGAGTTAGATTCGTTCAAACGTTTTCCCCAGCTATGAATCTGATCTCCTTCAGTTAAAGAACTTCCTGTACCATAACGGTTCTGGAAGCTAGGAGTAACGAAAGTATTAGTAAATTCAGTGTTACTGTTTACTGTGATACTTAAGCGTCCTTCTTTTCCTTTTTTGGTTGTGATAACAATAGCACCGTTTGCTGCATCAGAACCATAAAGTGCTGCAGCAGCTGCACCGGTCAGTACAGACATTGATTCGATATCTTCTGGATTGATATCTGCAATGGGTTCGGTTGCTCCTTGTGAGTTAAACTCTGTTCCTCCTTTATTACTTCTGCCAGAAAAGATAGGGACACCGTCAATTACATAAAGAGCATTTGATGATTGCATAATGGATTTAGTACCACGCATTACAACTTTCGATACACCACCAATACCTGAAGAGGAAGCATTAATATTAACACCCGCAACTTTTCCACTTAAAGAATTAACGAAGTTTACATCTTTATTAGTTGTAATGTCTTCAGCGTTTACTTGCTGTACATTATATGACAAGGCTTTTTCTGAACGTTTGATACCTAATGCTGTAACAACAACTTCTTCCAGCACTTCAGTATCTTCTTTCATTGTAATGTCAATTACATTTTTACCTGCTACTGACATTTCTACAGTTTGGTACCCTACATAAGAATACTGCAGCACTGCAGCATCGGGTACTGACAATGAGTAGTTACCGTCAAAGTCAGTGATAGCACCGTTAGTTGTGCCTTTTTCAATTACTGTTACACCGATTAATGGTTCTCCTTTCGCATCTATGATTCGTCCGGTTACTGTTTTAGTCTGCTGTTGTGCAGCTTTTAATGATGTTGACGAAGCGGAAGGAGAAGTAGAAGCTTTTGATAAATATACAACATTCTCATCAACTCTGTAGCTAATGCCTTTACCAGCCAATGCGGTATTTAAGACTTCTTCTACGGAAGCGTCTTTTACATTAACTGATGAGATTGGAGTATCTGCCAAATCATCATCATAAAAGAATTGATACTGAGATTGTGATTGAATTTGCTTAATCATTGTCCCCAGTTGGGCATTGGATAAAGCAATATTCAACTGCGCTGACGCAAACTGTGAAGGCACAGCAAATAGCGTCGACAGCAATAACGCCCGAAGTAATTTTTTCGAGCACTTGCAAGAGTTTTTGCTTCTCATACCTGCTTTTTTAAGGTTATACATTAAGTTATTTAATTTATTTCGTTTTTATATATTCAATAGTTCGTTAAAAATTCGCCAAGCCTAAGCGGCTCTGGCAGTAAATAAAAT
>ERZ773237.1624-NODE-1624-length-17851-cov-3.199090_pt1 | contig 17851 bp, 8 predicted proteins | sample MGYA00580990_ERZ773237 | MGnify/ENA primary metagenome ERZ773237 (study PRJEB29015, sample SAMEA2737749) | human gut metagenome | biome: human gut; feature: human-associated habitat; material: faeces | place: China | collected 2012 ...
CATCAGGGAAATATTACGTTGAAACCGGGTGATGCCAAATATAAGGATATGAATGGTGACGGTTTGATTAATGATGCCGACTGGCGTCCGATAGGCTATCGTAAAGGAGGAACACCGTGGGTGAACTTTGCATTTAATCTGGCTCTGGACTGGAAGGGAATTGATTTCCGTGCAGATTTTGTTGGAGCAACAGCCTATACATATGTTCAACAGGGATTTCTGAGATATTTCGATCCTAATAAGAATCTCTCTCAATACCTTTGGGATAACTCAACCAGGCTTGTGGATATCTGGGATGCTGATAGTGGTTTTAATATCGGCAAATACCCGTTGGCTCTACGTACCCGGAATAACAGTGACTGCACACATTGGCCCAGTGATTTCTGGTATACCAATATGACTTATCTGAAGATGAGAAATGTGGAGATAGGTTATACTCTACCTCAAAAGTGGACTTCGAAAGTCGGAATTTCCCGTTGCCGTTTCTATGTTTCAGGGCAAAACCTGTTCTCTCTGAAGAATATTGATATTGATATCGATCCTGAAATTACGGCGGAGAACGGTATGGCCTATCCGAATATGAAAGTAGTGAACTTTGGTTTTTCCGTTGATTTTTAATTACCTTTATACGTATCAAGATGACTAAAATAAAATTGATAATCATATCCGCCCTTTTCTTAATGGGGGCTGCCGGTTGTTCGGAATCCTTTTTGGATCAGGAACCTGAAAATGTGATACCTGAGAGCATGATTTATGAAGATAAGGAACTTGTATTATCCGTACTTTCAAATTTGTATGGCAAAGTAAACTGGGGACAGAATAATGGAGATTATGGAAGTTACGACCAGTTGGACGAAGCTAATAAATGCTATGGAAGTCCGTGGGTGATATTTACGGAGTATGACCGGAACTCGTGGAGAGTACGTGATTATGACTTTGTACGCCGGGTAAACTTGTTTTTGCAGGGCGTCAGAGGCAGTAGTGCACTTCAGGATAGTGAGAAAAAGGCTTTTGAGGGAGAGGCTCGTTTTCTGCGTGCCTGGCATTATTTCCACATGGCCCGTACTTTGGGTGGAATGCCGCTTGTTGGAGACCAGGTGTTTAATTATGAATCGGGAATAGATGTGGAAACCTACCAGGTGCCACGTTCCACAGAGGCGGGAATCTATGATTATGTAATCAGTGAATGTGATGAAATAGCCCGCCAGCTGACCGAACAAACGACTATAAATTCTGCCCGGGCCAATAAATGGGCGGCTTTAATGTTGAAGGCACGTGCTGCCGTGTATGCAGGTTCCATTGCAAATTATGGTAATAAGATTACTCCGACTCTGAAGACGGATAATGGAGAAGTCGGTATTCCGGCTGATTTGGCTACTAAATACTATGAGACTGCATTGGCTGCTGCTGAGGAAGTTATAGAGAACAGCCCTTATGAGTTGCAGATTTCTGATCCTCAGGATTTGGGATTGAGCTTTTATAAGGCTGTATGCCAGAAATCGAATAATAAAGAAGTTATTTGGGCTTTGGATAGATCTGTGACGGATAAGGTGACGACTAACTTCACAGCCTGGTGTATGCCTTTCTCTTTGAAAGATGGAATACAGGGAAATGCTCTGGGAGCACTTCTCAATTTAGTGGAATCTTTTGAAAACAGGGATGGAAGCAACTCCGAGATAAAGACGCATGATGATAATGGTAACTTTGTGTTCTATGATAATCCGGAAGAGCCTTTCGAAATGAAGGATGCCCGATTGTGGGGAACTGTGATATGGCCTAATGCACTTTATAGAAGTGAACCGGTAACTCTACAAGCAGGTTTGTTGATTAAGGATACAGAGAATCCGAGCCAATGGAAAACAAAGATCAGTTCTTTAGGTGCAACCACTGAAGACGGGCAGCTAATCACTGCACTGGACGGGCCATTGGCAACGGCAGGCGACAGGTTTAATAAGACCGGTTTCTTGGTACGCAAATTCCTGGATGAAGCTGCCAATGCAGGCTCGGATACGCAGAATAGTGAGATGTGGTATCCCCGTTTCCGTTTCGCAGAGGCTTTGCTGATTGCAGCGGAAGCAGCTTATGAATTAGGGGGAGTGAACAAGGTGAAAGCCGTCGAATATATAAACAGAGTTCGTGCTCGTGGTGGAATTAAAGAATTGACGGAATCTACGATCACTTTTGAGCACATAGTGAACGAGTATAGGGTTGAGTTTGCTTTTGAAGATCATCGTTGGTGGGACTTGAAACGTTGGAGACTTGCCCATACTGTATGGAATGGAGTCATTGACAGTCCGACTGCACAGATGTATTCTCTTTTCCCCTATAAGGTGTATGCACCCGGTTCGCCATATGATGGTAAGTGGGCTTTCGAGAAAAGCAGATCTTATATGGCGCCGAATGCGAGAAACTTCACCATGCGGTGTTACTACGGTTCGATTGATGATGGCTGGATTAATAAGAATCCGAAGCTGGTTAAGAATCCATTACAATAATATAGTAACTAACGATTAGATTAAATAAAATGAAGAATATCAATAGCCTTATATTAATCCTTGGCTTGTTTCTGGTAACCGGTTGCGAGCTGGATAACTTTGATGAACCTAAAAGTGAGTTTAAGGGCAGGTTTGTCTATGAGGGTGAAGCACTGCAATTAAGAGGGACTGCCTATGACAATGATTGTATGATGTATGCTTATCAGGAAGGACCTGAGTATGAAGATCGGGGTGCTATCAATTTGTTTGTTAACTCTGATGGCGAATTTAATTCTTTGATGTATGACGGCTTCTATAAGATTGTGTTGAGGCAGGACAGAGGTCCGTGGATTCCCCGACAGGACACGATTGAAGTAAACATTAAAGGTAATCAGATATTGGATGTTGAAGTTACTCCTTATTTTCTTATCAAGGATACTGAGATTGATTTCCAGAATAAGGTGGTAAAAGTGAAATGCAAGATAAATCAGGTGGTTGAGACTGCTTCCATTGACAGGGCGGTGATCTATATATCCAAAACAAAGCTGGTGGATAATGTTGCGAAGATAGCGGAGAAATCATTCACCAATCTGACTCCGGGTGAGCATGAATTCACTTTCGACCTGAGTGATAATGGAGTGACTGATGCTGCTAAGTTTTTATATGCAAGAGTCGGGGTTAAGGCACGGCAAGGAAATGATTATATATTTTCTGAGGTGACTCAACTGAGATAGATTATTTTCATTAGGTAATTCATAATATAAACAAGTAAAAAAGAAACCATGAACATGAAGTTTTATTTAAAAATCAGTAGTATACTGGTGGCTGCAGCTTTCTTATCGACCTTGCCTGTCGAGGCTCAGACTTTCCGGCAAACTAAGCAGGGAATAACGGGTACTACGCAGGGAATGGATATTGAAATCCAATTCGTCAGTCCTGAAATTGTACGTGTGGTGAAGGCGCCCGAAGGACGTAGCTTTACAAAGAAAAGCCTTTCTGTAGTTAAAAGCCCTGAAAGCATGTCTGTAACGACCGAGAAGAAAGGGGAAACCGTTTCCCTGAAAAGTAATGCTGTACGCGTTGATTTCAATGTGGAGACCGGACGGATTTCTTTCTTTGACAAGCAAGGAAAGGCATTGTTTACCGAGAAAGATTATGGTGCTCAGTTTACTCCGTTCAATGATGCGGGGAACCAGACTTTTAGTGTGCGTCAGGCCTTTTTGCTGGACAAGGATGAGGCTATCTATGGTCTGGGACAGCAACAGGTTGATGATCTGAATCAGCGCAATCATAAACATTTCATGCGTCAGCGTGCATTGCATGCCAGTGTTCCAATCATTCAGTCGACGAAGGGGTATGGAATGTTCTGGGATAATTATTCTCCGACCACTTATACAGATAATCCGCAGGAGATGTCCTTTGATTCGGAAGTGGGAGAATGTATGGACTATTATTTCATGTATGGCGGTAACGCCGATGGTGTGATAGCGCAAATACGTGACTTAACAGGGCAAGCGCCTATGTATCCGTTGTGGACATTCGGTTTCTGGCAATCGCGTGAGCGTTACAAATCACAACAGGAAACGATGGAAGTCGTGGATAAGTATCGTGAGTTAGGGATTCCTTTGGATGGAATTATTCAGGACTGGCAATATTGGGGGCCGAACTCTAACTGGAACTCTATGAATTTTGATAATCCGGAGTTCCCTGATCCTCAGAAGATGATCGATCACGTGAAGAAGAAAAATGCAAAGATTATGATCTCCATTTGGGCTTCATTCGGGCCGGATACGAATCCTTATAAGGACTTGGAGAAAATCAATGCCCTGTTCAACTTCAAGACATGGCCTGCAGACGGGGGAGTGAAAGCTTATGATGCTTATAATGAAAAAGCACGCGATATTTATTGGGAGCATCTGAATAAAGGTCTGTTCAGTAAAGGAATTGATGCCTGGTGGACAGATTCGACTGAACCTGACCATCTGGATGTTCAGGAAAGAGATTTCGATATTCCGACAGCGATGGGAACCTATCGTAGTGTAGTAAATGCTTTCCCGTTGATGAGTAACAAGGGAGTTTATGAGCATCAGCGTGCTGTAACCTCTGATAAGCGTGTATATCTGCTGACTCGTTGTGCATTTGCCGGACAACAGCGTTATGCGGCGAATACCTGGTCGGGTGATGTAATGTGTAATTGGGAAACATTCCGTAAGCAGATTCCTACAGGTTTGAACTTCTCTCTATCGGGAATACCTTACTGGAATACGGATATAGGTGGATTCTTTAATTGGCCTTATCATGGTGGGGCTGAAAATAAAGCTTATCATGAACTGTATACCCGCTGGTTTCAATATGGTACATTCTTGCCCATGCAGCGTTCGCATGGAAGCGGTGTGAAAAAGGAAATCTACAATCTGGGCAAAAAGGGTGACTGGGTGTATGATTCGGAAGAGAAATACATAAACCTGCGCTATGCACTGTTGCCGTATCTGTATTCAACAGGATGGCAGGTGACTGATAATGCAGGCTCTTTCCTCCGTGCCTTGTTCATGGACTTCAACGAAGATCAGAAAGTACATACTATCAGTAATCAGTATATGTTCGGAAAGGCATTTCTTGTGACTCCCGTAACCAGGAATATGTATGTATTCTCTGATAAGGAACAGTGGAAAGATCCGTATGAAGATTTTAGCAAGACAGGAACACAGGATGTTTATCTTCCTAAGGGAACCAAATGGTTTGACTTTTGGACGGGAGAAACATTGAATGGCGGACAGATGGTTACCAAAGAGGTTCCTATCGATATTATTCCATTGTATGTACGTGCGGGTTCCATTGTTCCTTTTGGGCCGAAAGTACAGTATTCTACGGAGAAGAAATGGAATAATCTGGAGATACGCATTTATCCCGGAGCTGATGGCGAATTTGTGCTGTATGAAGATGAAAACGATAATTATAACTATGAGAAAGGTGCCTATTCAATCATTAAGTTTACTTGGGATGATGCAAAGCGGACGTTGAATATCGCAGATCGGGAAGGAACTTTCCCCGGTATGTTGAAATCACGTAAGTTCAATATCGTTGTGGTGGATAAGGAGAATGGGACAGGGAGTGTTCAGTCGACGAATTTCACGAAATCGGTTTCATATGGCGGGAAGAAGAAATCGGTTAAATTGTAATTTTAGTATATGGTATCCTTATCTTGAGGATATTATATAGAAATCATTTATAAAAATATGGAGACGTGGTTTTGGCCGCATCTCCATATTCTTTTATTTAATTTTAGAAGTTTAGATTACTCATAGATTGATTTCTTTACTTCCTTTGTCCGGTTCACATTATGGAGTACCTGTTTTATCTGTTTAAATGCAACCTCTTCTTGTGGATTGAACTTATCACTTTCCATATATTTCAGGAGGCTATAGCGTAATTGACGGGCTACAGGTCGGGTATTGAGATTCTTTGCCAGGTCTGAGCTACATACTAATAGCTTTCCGTCTCCTGCTTTTACCTCGAATAGTAAACCTAAGTTTCTGTTCTTATAGAAGTTATCTACCATTCTGACAATCGGTTGCATATTGTTCTTTAAACTGTCGAGTTCCATGGTTGTAGCATTCTTGCAAATATTCCACCATTGCCAGTTACTGTGCATTTCAGTTGGAAAGTCGGCTAATGCCGGATGGGCGGGATCGCAAAGGATTCCCATTGTTCCCGGTTGGTTAGGGAAGTGCACAGGACTCCAGAATACTTGTACGAATTTGCCTTCCAGCCCATTAATTTCTTCTTTTTCCGGGTTCAGCAATACCTTTTTCCCTTGACTTAATGCTTTCTCTGCATCGGCAAAGCTACGGGTGTAAAAGATTTCCTTACCAACTTCCGGTACTTCCTGAGGATATACCCAAACATTCCAGGAGTTTTGATACTGGGTTCCTGTAAAACGGATGGATAAAGTTAATTGGTCGGCAACGGATATGGATTCCAGAGGAACAGAGATGCTTCCCAGATTAAATGCATTCCCCACAGGTATTTCTTGTTTATCCAGATTGCCTTGTGCAATGACCGTTCCTTTTGAATCACTTAATGTCCATTCCGGTTGAATATCACTCAGGACTTTATCGCTGAAGTTTGCAGCTTCAAACTGAGCTTTAAAGGTTTCATTATTCACATAGGTAGCTTTCTCAAAGCGTGCTAACGGTACTACCGGAGAACAGAAATTCCGGAATTCTTCAGGAGTGATTAAACCTTTGCTCTCCCAGAATGCATCGATAATTCCGACGAGTGCAGTGCCCTGTCCGGGGAAGTCATGCAGGTCCAATAGTTGGAAACCACTGAATCCGGGAGTCTTTAGTGCCCGTTCTATTTCCTCTTTATATAAAATAGTTGCCAGTTTGCCACTTGCCATCAGGTTGCTTTCTGCCAGATGGAGCCGTCCTTTCTTTTTAAGGTCTGCAGCTACGGCTTTAAAGTTTAATGGTATCAGATTACCTGTGTATTTATCAATCTCTTTTAGATTGGGGAATACACTGTATTGTCCGATTTCGTGTGTAATAAGTGGGACAGGCAAACCCTCTATAGCACTGGAGAAGTCTTTATTGAAACTTGCAGGCTGATCGTCGAAAATACCTTGTCCGCGTACCCAGCCGTTTTTAGTCCACTGTGTAACCCAGAAGTCGTCATTAGGTTCGGGCCAACTGCCATGTCCTGGTTCAAAAGTGAATGTAGTAGTCATATACAAATGACGGCTATCCTGTTGCTTAATGGTACTGAGTAATTTATCCATGATACTAAAATCTCCTTGCAGTTCATTACCCAGACTCCAGAAGCAGAATGATGGATGATTACCATATTCTTTCATGATGTGAGCGGCTTCGTTGTACAGAAAATCAACAGTGCCTTTATCTTCACCTACATTGAGTGTCCATAGAGGCAATTCAACCTGAAGGTAGAATCCCATTCTATCAGCTACGTTGAAAGCTGCTTCCGGGGGACACCAGGAGTGGAAGCGCAGGTGGTTCATGCCATAATCACGAGCTGCACTGAATACTTTTTCCCAATTGGCTTCGTCCATCGGCGGATATCCCTTTAGCGGAAAAATGCAACACTCCAGTGTTCCTCTGAGGAAGAGTCTTCTGTTATTAATCTGTAGGAGAGCATTTTGGTTCGTCAGTTTTCTCATACCGAATGTTTCACATTTCGAATCAGTCATGCCTTCCGTTTCAAGAGTTGCGGTTGCTTCGTAGATATTAGGGTTGAATTCATCCCACAACATTGGGTTGTTAATGGGATAAGTGAATGTCATTTCAGTGTTGTTAACCTGTACTTCTTTATCTGCCAGCTTATTTCCTTTAGGGTCTTTGACGGCGAACAGAAGTTTACCGGATACCGGGGATGGACCGTTACTTCCGATTTTTACACTGACATTGACCGTTTGGTTATCGATATCGGGTGTTAAGCGCAATTCCTCAATCTGTACCTTATCTTTTGCTGTCAATGCTATTTTTCCCAAGATGCCATTCCACATAGTCTGGGTATCGTTCGTATAAGCATGTGCAAGGTTTTTGACTGATATGTCATGCTGTCTCCGGTTATCGATGCGTATAACTATCTTGTTATTCTCTCCTGGAACAAGATACTTACTCAAGTTGAAGTAATGAGGAGTGGTAAGACTTTCATTGAATCCTTCTACTTTAGTACCATTGATCCATACTTGCGAATTCCATATCACGCGTTCAAGGGTAAGGAAGACTTCTTTTTCGTTCCATTCTGCCGGAATGAAGCATTCTTTCTTGTACCAGGCGGGGCCGAGATAGTCGAATTTACGTTTCAAATTTAAGAATATCTCCTTGTCCATGGTAGGATCGAGGGTACATGGAGTTCCATAGCCGGCATCACAAAGTGTTCCGGGGAGGGTGATCTTATCTGGAAACGATTCCATATACCATTTTCCTGCAATACCTTTATCCAGACTGTCCAATGCCACTTCCCATTCTCCGGAGAGATCAATCTCACGTACTACCTGTTTACACGAGGTTATTAATAGGGCTATGATGCCCCAGGCGATTAAAAATTTACTTATTCTCATAATATCAAATTAAAATTTCCATTCTGTTTTAATTCTCAGTTTCTTATCTTTTACTCTTACAATCAGAGGATAGCAAAAAGGTGAATCATATTTTGGCAGAACACTTCCGTTTCCCGGTGGAATGCCAGGAGCTTCCCCCGTAATAACTTCAAACTCTTGTCCATCGGGCACTTCGATCTTCATATATGCTTTTCCTATTTTGCAACTAAGGGGCGATGATTGCTTTCGCACTATTGCGTTTTTTATATAGTTGTAGCTTGGCGAGTCATTGAGGATGATAGTTTCTCCGGTTTGGCTGAATACAGGCCTCTCTGTAAGCATCAAGACATAATCATAGAGATGCTGCTCATCAGAACGGGCGGTAAGTATATCTGTAAGTTTATTCTTTTTTAAAATTAACCTTCTTTCCATTGCGACTCCAGAATATGCCCCCAGAGCTTCAGCCGAAACTTCTCTTCCGTCCTTATATGCTTTGAATGCCAACAATTTGCCGGTTGACTCTTTTTGATCTTTAGCATCTACGGTTAGTGTGCTGTGTGATAAAGTTTTCCGGTACCACTTAGTAAATGCAGGTACCCCATAGGCACATGTCCCCATATCCGATACAATCTCCTTTTCACCGTCATGAATGGAAATGGATAGTTTATCTGGATGACCGTGTCCTCCACCATGTGGACCGTATTTCATGACTACCGTCTTTGTGCCTGATCTGAGTACAGCATAGCCAGTTTCCTTAAAATGAACGGATGGCCATGCTGCCATTGTTGTTACTTGAGGAATTTCTATATTATTCTGTAATGCTTCACCGAAGTTCCTGTCTGTATATCGGTAGCACTGTTGAAGTACACTCAGGAAAAATGGATCCTTGTTGTAGCGTTGGTAGGCAATTTCATATAGGCTGACCTGAGCAATTAGAGACTCTCCATACCATCCGTCATTGTGGGCTGGAAAATATAGATCTGCATATACCCCGGATGCAGGAGCAGCAAGCATTTTATATAGTTTTCTGTCATATAGATTGATATTACGGCAACGTACGGCATCAGCTGACAGAAGCATAGCTCGTAAAGGATAATAATGATAGGTAGGAGAACCTTCGCCCCACCAGCCGTCATCCATAACGTATCTCTCCATTTGGGCATGGTATCCACATTCTGGATCATTGATAGCTACGTTGATGATGCTGTCATTTTGTAATGCTACTCCTAATGCTATCAGACCGCTATTGTGCCATACTTGCCAATTGGCAGTTCCTCTTCTTCTCAGCAAAAGCTCGGAACAGGGTATAAGATAACCTTTTTCTATCTCTCTTATTTCGTTAGTTGTCATTATGGATTTGGCTACCATATAGGCTCGGCAGATATCACTGGCCCATGCCGATTCATCAAGGCTTTGACCAAACATTTTGCCTCCCCAGGGACCTACTTTCCTGGCTGTGTCGTGGTCCAGATAAGTAATATATTTGGATGCATAATCCAATAACATGTTCCGGATGTATTCAGCATAGACTTTATTGCCAGTGGCAAGGTATAAATACATACAGTTGCGTAAATATGTATAATTATGAGTATGCGCCACATTTACCCATGCCCAATCATAACGCTTATTTCCTGTCCAATAATGCTTGCATTGTGAACAGTAATGTGCTTCCGGCTTATTCCAGTCGAATGAAAAACGTACTTTGTGTTCGGGACAAAAATAATCGTGTATATGTCCTCCTTCCAGTAAAGGTACGGTTAGGGGATATTCTCGCCGGGCTTCCACGGTATCTTTCAGTGATTCTATAATGCTCTTTCCCCATTCCGTTTTTGCGGCTGAGCGTATTTGGCTGATGTCGCTTTCAGTGAAGAAATAATATCCGTTTTGCGCTGAAAGCAGGCAAGGGATAAAGATCAGCGCGAGTAAAAGTCTATTTTTCATTTTGTATGCTTTAAGTATTTGACATATTCGGTTGCAGCTAGCAGGAAAGCCCCCGTACCATACACTTCTGTGTCGTTTATATCTACCTTCTTCGGGTCAGCTCCTATTGGTTGTACATAGCCTATCTTGCCGTCTTCGTGTACGGCGGAAGATAATGCATTCCATGCTTTTTTTGCAATGGGCAGATATTCTTCTTTTTCAAGATATCCATGATTAAGGCCCCAGAACAGGCTATATGTGAAGAAACCTGATGCACTGGTTTCCGGCATGGGATAGGAAGCTGTGTCCAGTAGAGAAGAGTGCCAGAAGCCTTGTTTATCCTGAAGCGTAGATATCTTTTTCATCATTTGCCTGAAAAGGCTGATATAGAAAATGCGTGAAGGATGTTGGGCAGACATATTGTCGATGATGAAGGTCAGTGCCCCTGTTACCCAGCCGTTTCCTCGTCCCCAGAATACTTTCTTCCCGTTTTGCTCACGCATATTGATATATCTGGTATCTCTGAAAAATAAACTATCGGCAACTGAGTAGAGACTGTCGTAAGTGATTTGAAATTCTTTATCCATAAACTCAAAATACTTTGGTTCTCCTGTTATTTTTCCAATACGGGCAAAAGAAGTCGGAGCCATAAACAGGGCGTCACACCAACACCAGCGGGAGTGTGAGCCCTCTGTGTAATAGTTTAGGCTGTTGTGACTGGGGTTGGCAATGAGAGTATCCAAGGTCTTAACGGATTTTTTGATCATGCGTGGTTCCTTGTATTTATTGAATAACATAGCATAAGGCTGGATGATGCAGATGTCATCGGCAAAATAGATACTAGGGCCAGTCTGCCATTGATTCTTTTCGCCTATGGTGAGCAGGAAGTCCCAATACTTAGGATCATCAGACATCTTCGCCCATTCTGCCATACCGATATACATGGTTGCATTAGTCCATGCCCAGTAAGCATGCGAGTTGGCCCATTGAGAACCTTTTCGTACCTGATTTTCGAAATTCATCAGTTGCCAGTCGGCTACCTTTTTCATAATCGTCATGGTTTGGTTTTGGCAGTATTCATTCCATTGTGCCTCTTCGAAGAAATAGTTCAAGATGAGTCTGGTTACTACCCGATGTCCTTTCTCATTGGGGTGATTGCTCTGGCTCATATATATTTTTAAATCTTCTCCATTTTTTCTTTTCTCCTTGAAGGTTGCATAGCTGTCTATCAGTCCTGTTTTATAGTCGTGGGCTAAACGGCGTATCTGGCGACTATGCTGTTCAAGTGGAGAATTATCGTCCAATATATCTTCGGTTAAATCGGGTGTTGGGGTTAGGAGAATGATTGGGATGTTTTGATTCTGTGCTTCCTTTATCATTTTTTCCCAGGCTTTCAAAGCTCTTTCCAGTCCGATGCTACGGTCATTCAGAGCATAATCTATGAATAAAATGTCCGGACGATGAGGTAAGACCTCTTGTTTGAATCGTTTGGCCCCCTGTTCGGCATTTTCACCACCAATGGATGTGGTGATAGAGTTGACCACTGCGTATGGATATATTTCTTTGACAGCTTCCAAGACTTGATGGGGATAAGCTTGAAGCGTTTTTACATTAGGTGTGTTGGCATAGCCGGAAGGTACACTGTGCCCATGAAATACAAGGTTTACAGTTCTGTTATCCGGCCATTCCTTTTGCAGTTCTGTACGCAGATTTTGAAGATAAGAAACTTGTTCTTGAGCTGATAAACTCAAGAACAAAAATATCATGGCAAGCGATAAATATAAACTCTTCATTATATTTTCATTAATATTCAATTACACTATTTCCTGTAGGGCGGGTGATTTTTAAGCACACTTTTTCATCCGTGGATAAATTTTTCAATTCAACTTTGTATTTTTCTCCAGGCTTTAAATTCGGTAAGAACAATACTTCTTCTTTGCCTTGAGTATCCTTCCATGACAGTATGTAGTGTCGAAGTGTATAAGAGGGCAAGGTATTCTTCACAGCTAATGTTACTACAGCTCGATTTCCATCTTGATGTATATTTTCTATATAAATGGGAGATGCTAACGTTTTGTATGCAAAATAGGAAGTTTTCGGATTTAGCCAAAGATCAGTTAGACCATGTATCCTTGCTTTATATCTTCCTGCACCAGTTTCTCCTATGTGAGTGCGATAATCATTTAGAGAAAAATAGATACAACCTGCAATGTATTTGTTTTTTGCCCAAAGATCATAGTGATAGGTCATATCTGTAATACGCCTAGCGTCTCCTCCAGTAAAGTGTGGTTCACACAGTCCATGCTCAGTAATTAATAAGGGGCGTCCACACAAAGCTTTCTCATTAATTAGAGTCAATTTTTCAGATGTTTCCTCTTTTGATTTTCCATGCCAAGTTCCTACATAGTCATTCCATGTAGGCATATCTCCCAATAAAGATTCATCATTTTGTAGACGATCAAATATTTCATTTGACACTACTGTGACTAAACCTTGATTATTCCAGTTACGGGCATGCTTAATCAAACGACGATAGATGTCTTTATTTGTATTATAAAACACTTCATTGCTGATACCCCATGAAAAAATGCAAGGATGATTCAAATCACGTTCTATCATTAGGTCAATATGTTGTTTGGCTAATGCCTCAAGTTGAGGTGTCAGATTTCCTGGAGCTTGCCACCAAGGAATTTCTTCTTGTACTAAGATTCCTTGTTCATCCATCAAGTCCAATATCCTCGTATCCTGTTGCCAGTGGAAGCGGGTTAATACACAATTTAGATCTTTCATCAACTTTACAACTTTTTGTTGTATCTCTAATGGCTCTGCCATGCCGTAGATAGGTATGCTACCTGCCATATATTCTACGCCAGGCAAGCGGACAGCTTCCTCATTCAGAAAAAGTTGGTCGCCTTCTATGGATACTTTGCGAAAGCCGAAACGAGTAGTGTAAGTATCTTGAATTCCATGTTTTCCATGTATTTCAACTTTCATTACATATAATTGAGGGGAATCAAAATGCCATGGCTTAATTTTATTAAATAGTACATCAGTTACAAAAATACCATTTATATTACGTTTCAATTGTATTTTTTTGCTCAATACAATTTGTTCTTTCTGCCATTCAGTGAAACTCAATTTTACATTTATATTGTTGATCTTCTCATCCCATAATTTTATTGCAATAGAAGCAGTTGCTGAAGAATCTTTAAATTGAATTGTTGGTCGAACATGAGCATATTTGATTGCGATCCCATCAGTTATAATGAGTTTTACTGGTCGAATAATTCCGCCATCATTCGACCAATCAAAATGCTTCTTAAAAGGAAAAGCATAGTTGCTGTAATGATTAGAAACCGATAAAATAATCTTATTGTTTTTGCCATATAACAAATGATCAGTTATATCAAATGAAAATGGAGTATAGCCACAACCATTATTGCCTCCAATCTTCTTGCCATTAATGTATACAATTGCGTCGCGATATACTGCATCAAAATGTAGACGAATCTTTTTTCCTTTCCATATTTTTGGAACAGGCAAAGTTTTTTCGTACCATGCTGTTCCAATATGTTTTTCATCTTGTATATCTACATTCCAGGTGTGTGGAACAATCACATTTTTTGCTTGATTCAGTCCTTTATACCATGAACGATATCCTATACTATCAGGATCTGTTTTAAATTTCCATTCTCCATCTAGTGAATACTCATTGCGGTGAGCCATTAAAGGTACAAATAGCAAACTAATTAGAAAAAATGCAAATATTTTTTTTAGCATAATTATAATATGGTATAAATAGCTGTTGATAATTAAAACTCTTCAGGGTGGATTATACTATTCCAAATTTTTTAAATAATTAATTAGATTACTAAAGAGTGCTTTGACTTCTATATTTTCGCTGCATGCAAATAAATCGGATACACATACTAAAGCTTTCCCTTTCGTTTCTGGTACTTCATAAATAAGTCCTAATTTATGATTTCTGTCCCAATTATCGATAACCTGTACTATAGGGCGGAACTCTGATGGATAATCATCAAGTATCATAGGGCGGGAATGTTTTATGATATTCCACCATTGCCAATTGGTGTGGAAATCTGAAATGATTTAAAGATCGGGTGCGTTGAATTTATTAATAGTCCAAAGGTGCCTGGTGATGGCTCTTTTTTCATATTAATGGCGGTTTGTTTAAATGCACTATAATTCCAAAAATCTGTGATAAAGAGCCCACCAACAGACTGTTTGGCAATTTCCTCATGATGTGGAATATATAGTACTTTGCGTCCTTCAACAACACAACGCGAGAATAAATCTGAATTACGAGTGACTGTTATGTTGTTTATTTGTCCTTCTTTGATAATGCTAGTACTATCAGGGCGATATACCCAAATATCCCACGAATTATTGTAATCTGTATCCTCCAAGGATACGAGTAAAGATAGCTTCTCATTAACTTCTATGCAATTCAAGGGAATTTCTATAGAAGCAATATTATTCAGATTTCCTTGTTTTAAATCAGCTGTAAAATGTTTCTCGCTAATGAGTCGACCGCTTTCGGTTAAAAGACTACATCGAATCTTTTGCTGCAATAAATCTTTCTTTCCATAGTGGGCTACCTCTATATCTGCTTTGAATACTTCATTCGTACTCCAACAATATTTGGGGAAACGAGCTAATGGGGTCACGTCATTGCAAAACTTTGTCCAATGTTCTTGGGAAATGACACCTTTTGATTCCATAAAAGCATTGAGAATCCCTATTAATGCAGTTCCTTGTCCTGGATAATCTTCCAAATCTAATAATTGGAATCCGCTGAAGCCAGATGTGCGTAGCGCCATTTCTATTTCTTCACGATAGCATAAAGCACTTAACGCTCCTGATGCTTTTAAAAAGTTTTCAGCTTGCGATATCAATCCAGCTTGAGTTAATCGCTTTTTGATAACATAAAAATTAAGCGGTTGCATCACCCCTGTATATTTCTTTATTTCTTTGAAATCAGGAAATGTTTGATATTGCCCGGTTTCATGTCCTATGACAGGCTTATTTAAGCCGTTTATGGCATTTTCAAAATTGCGCAGAGTATTTGGGGGATAACTATTGATGATGCCTCCGTCGTTAGAGTCTGCAAAAGAGAAAGAACCGCGTAAATCTGTATGCATATCCGATGTTTCTTTTCCATAACGCATAGCAGAAAAGAAGTCTTCGCATGCATAAGTACGGGTATCCCAATAAAAATTATTTGTTCCCATAGCATAGAGATGGCGTGGGTCTTTTTCTTTTAGATGTTCTACTACAGAACGCATCAAGCAGGTATCGCCGGCTAATTCATTTCCAAGGGAGAACATTACAAATGATGGATGATTGCCATAGACTTTCATTATTTTTTCTCCTTCAGTTTTCATATAATTTGTCAAGAGCGTATCACCGGTCGTATAGCTTCCCCATAAAGGCAATTCAACTTGTAAAAAGATACCTTGTTCATCAGCTGCTTGAAATGCCGCTTCAGGAGGACACCAAGAATGAAAACGCACATGGTTGAGTCCATAAGAACGGACTATGGAGAAATAACGCTTCCATTCTTCTTTTCTCATTTCAGCATAACCAGTCAAAGGAAAAACTCCTCCTTCGTGTTTGCCGCGAAGGAATACGGTACGCCCATTATTTTCGAGTTTAGATCCATTAGCCTTAAAACTACGTATACCAAAAGTTACTTGTTTTTTTATTTCATTTCCAATACAATGCACTTGCAATGTATACGGTCGAGGAGAATATTCATCCCATAATTCTGGTTTTGATAAGTTAAAGAATAAGCGTAATGTAGATTCACCGGTAACTACTTCTAATCGTTGTTGTTTACGTAAGCATTCATTTCCTTCTGTATCATAAATAATAATTTCAAAATATTCATCTTTCTTGTAAGGATCTGTATTCAATACGGTCAAATTCACTTCTCCATCTCCTTCTTCTGCAACTTCTACTCTGACAGTCTGGATATCAGTTCCTTCCAAGCATCTTATATAGAAATCACCCAATATTCCATTCCAATTAGTCTGGGTATGTTCCGAATAAGCATGAGATCCTCCTAGTGGAAGTAATGACTTGGTATTGTCTACAATGATCTTCAGTTCATGATTTCCTTCTGTTAAACCATTTAAAAGCAGATAGGAATGGGGAGTAGACACACTTTTTTGTGAACCAATAAGTGAATCATCAAGAAAAACTGTACTAACTTTTGTTCGTTCTATGAATAATTCCAAAGGTTTGCCTTCCCAAGAGTGGGGTATTTTTATTTCTTTAGTGTAGACGGCGGCACCTATATAATGAAATCCTTCAGATAACATAGATACGGATGAGTCCTTCACTGCTATTCCTACTCTATTTTCTGCTAGCGATCCTGGTAACATAATGAAATGGTTGCCAATAGAGTCTAGATGCACATTCCATTTGCCGGATAAATCTATACTTTTGGTGCTAGTATGAGAACATGCACTGCAAATTAACATTGAAATGATAAATACTAATTTATGTCTGTTTTTCATCATAATCTTAGTTTAAAATATTATTATAATTTCCTGAATAATAGGCTTTATCTAGAAAAGCTGTATCTTTTCCCTCCAACATCAAGAAATGTTTGAGGTCTCTATATATATAAAAGCTTAACCAATAAGCATAAGCATAGCGCTCAAAGGCTGTATGAGGTTGTTTCCAGAAAGCATACCATGAAGTGTTCAGACCATGTTTTTGTGCTACTTTCAGCATGTTGTTTGCTCTCCGTTGTAATTCCTTTGTTGTATTATTGAATAATTTTTTTATGTCATTATATTGTGTATCCAAAGGGCAATAAATAATGGAGGCTTTATCACTGATCCCTAATTCCTTTAAAGAAATTGTTTCTTCAAAAATAGTATCACCATTAAGGTCATAATCAATAGTATCAAAGAAACCATTATTATCTGTATCTCTATACTTTATGGTGGCCCATTTGCTGGGGTCTTTGTATAAGCGCTTTTCTTTCTCTCTTGGTTGATATAATCCGCCATAACCTTGGAAAAAAGAGGCATTTTGATCAATGCGCCATACTCCCCATTCTGCTCCTAATAAATGAATTTTTCCATCTAAAGGAGAAATATACAATTGCCCCTTACCTGAATTGTCTTCGTCAAATTCTCCTCTGTCACCTATAGCATCGGCTTGTTTATGTGAATCTAATCCTCCTTTTGCTGCACCAATTTTAAAAATATCGTAGGGATAATAGGACTCTACACGTTCCCAGCGGTTACAATCATCGTCTTCGTCAAATGTAAACCAACAATATTCCCATTTCCCTTTTTTGAAGATATAGTCAAAAGCATTTTTCTCATCAACATAAATCAATTCGTCTATTTGCCTCCAA
>ERZ773237.1677-NODE-1677-length-17271-cov-157.661013_pt1 | contig 17271 bp, 30 predicted proteins | sample MGYA00580990_ERZ773237 | MGnify/ENA primary metagenome ERZ773237 (study PRJEB29015, sample SAMEA2737749) | human gut metagenome | biome: human gut; feature: human-associated habitat; material: faeces | place: China | collected 2012 ...
ATTGTCTTCTTTAGTAGATTGATACCATTACAATGTTTCATCCAACCAATATGACTACAGACTTGCTGCCTATATTCACTATAAGTCATGTGCTTAAGTTTATTCATAGCAGCAACTTTCTTACACATTTTGTGTTTAATATTCTTTCTAATCAAAGTATAATCGTGATAGATTTTATATCCTACAAAAGATATACTTCTATCTTCTACTTTGAATATCTGATAATTACTTTTAATTTCTAATTTAAGTGTGCCTAATTGTTCTCTTATTTCATCAAGTAATTGTCTTAAGTATTCTTTATCACTATGAAGTATTACCATATCATCTGCATATCTAAAGTAATACTTAACAGCTTTATCCTCTTTAAGCCAATGGTCAAAGTATGACAAATAAAGATTGGCGAAGAACTAAGAAAGATAATTACCAATAGGAACTCCTTCTACAGAGTCTATAATACCATCTAACAATGCAAGTAGCTTATTGTCTTTAATCTTCTTTCTAACTATCTACTTTAATATTTCATGGTCTATACTTGGATAAAACTTTCTTACATCTAACTTGAGACAATATACTGTATTCTATTTATCTTTCAATGCGCTTTGTATATCATATAATGCTTTATGAATTCCTCTCTTCTTAATACAACTATAAGTATTAGTAATAAATACAGAACGCCAAATTGGTTCTAATATATTCATAATAGCATGATGAACAATTCTATCAGGATAATAAGGTAATTTAAATATAAGTCTTTCTTTAGGTTCTCTAATTATAAATGTATCATACTTAGAGGTAGTATAAGTTTGATTTATCAGTGTACTTTGTAATCTAACCAATAAACTATCTTTATACTTGTCAAACTCCTTAATATCATTTCTATTACTCTTATTCTTTCTAGCTTTCTTATCAGCTAAATATAGATTGTCTATTGAAACAATCTTTTCAAATAAATTATTATATCTTTTCATCTGAAGCACCTAAGTGAGTCTTCACCGAAGTTACCAACACACTCGTTTAGGTTAGTTATCTTTTGCCAAGAGGCAAGGTCTCGTTCCTCAAAAATAATCTGAAAATCACTGATAGTTCTCTGATAATCGTGCTTCATTGTACTGACATTAGCATTCGCATTACTAAGGTCATTGTTAGAATTCAGATTGAATAAGCCTGCATTAGAACTATTGCTCGTGTTAGCTCCTATCTAACTTTTGGTTAATGCTAGAACGACAACCTATAAAATAAAATTATAATTAATTATGGTATATATACCAAACGAGTACCGACATGAGCAGCCGCACCACCAAGGCCATTGTTAGAAGCCAGACTGAATAAGCCCGCAGCAGAACCATAGCCCGTGCAAGCCCCCAACAGTAAAGTTCTATTAGAATCATCAGCGTTTGTCCAATAATGATCACAGAAATAAGTAGTACTACTGCCTCCTCCTTCTTGACAGAATAAATCAGCAGCAGCGTTGTTATTTATCTTTTTTACCCATTGTCCAGTTGTAGGGAATGAAGTTAAACCACTATCTGTAAACAACGACCTATCATTACCGAAGTTTTCAATGTTGTCAGTTAAATAAACTTTATTAGTAGTACCTGTAAATATAATATCACAGCAATTCTTCCATATATGACCAAATGGATTCTCAATACCTCTATATCTATTAGCGTATTGACTGGCTTGTGTTTCAGTACCTTCTGCATCTGTATTAACGTATGAATACTGTACTTGACCAGAACTATTACCTAATGAATTAGTAGTACCTGTAGGTACAAAAGCCCATCTATCAGCGCCGTTTTCTTTCTTAGTTCCATTAGTAATACCATTACCAAGCCCACCCTGATGATAACCTTCTTCAGTTAATACTGCATTAACTGCTTTCTAACTATTAAGGGTAGCATATTCTACTACATAACACCAAGTAATAAACTTATGTATCTCATAAGTATAGATAGCATAACTGTTACTTCTATCATTACGAGCTTGTGTCAAGAAAGTAGTTCTATTAGTATTTACAGTAGGTACTTGATTTCTAATTGAGTATAAAGTACTGCCGTCCCTATAAGCTTCATATGCAGAGCAATACTTCTTACTAAACTTAGTATATCCTTCTAAAGGATATAAAGACATTCTGATTTCCCAATCATAGTCTCCGTGTACTACCACAGTATAATATGCATCAGGTAATTCAACCATATCATTACCATCTTCAATGCTATTAGTTACTTCAGAACCATCTTCGTAATGATCCCAATCTGTAGCATTAAAGTATTTAATAGTACCATCAGAAGTAAGTCTACAGCCTTTGAATAATGATTGTACTGGTAGGTCTTTATGCATTTGCATATTACCAGTTCTTACTCCATCAGGACTACTACCTGTAAAACGTACTCCATACCATAAGTCACCTGCAGCATATATCTAAGAACCGTTCAACCACATCTCTTGAACGGATTTCCCATTAGCAGCAACTTCTTGGAATGTTAAATTATTTAAACCAACTTGTCCCATAATTAAGCTGAAAGTTTAATATACAATATACCAGGAGTCTAACTACCTACTTCAGGTATTTCATTTACTACTTTAATCTGAGTAACATCTGTAGAAGTTACTTTATTAGCTACAGCAGTATTTATCTTATTATTTGCTTCACTTTTAGTATATACATCAGACTTATTTGCTTTAGTACCTAATTGATTAGTTATAGTAGTAGCAAAGTTAGGATCGTCACCTAATGCAGCTGCTATTTCATCTAATGTATTTAAAGTTTCAGGAGCAGAGGCAACTAATCTGGCACATTCGGCTTGTGCTATTTCGATAGCTTTAGCATCTGTTTCTAATTTAGTATAAGCATCAGTAATACCATAACCTGCCAATGTAGTAGACTTGTTTGCTTTACCGTTTAGGTCATTGGTTAACTTCTGTTCAGCCTGTTTAGCTCTATTTACCTCATCTGCAATTTCCTATTTCAGTTTCTTTATTTCTACACTCTAGTCAGTATTAGTAAAGTAATTAACCGGTAACCAGTCATTGCCTGTATAACTTTTAATTACATTACCATTAGTATCAGTAGATAAGTCAATCCAATAAGTTACTTCCATAGGATTGGGAGCATAAAAAGATGCTACGAAGTTAGGGTTCTCTTGTTTTATCATAAGTTTTATTAAATTAAAGTTATAAAATATTTAGCAATAGACCCCAATACAATAGATGAAATTCCAATTGCTAAGTCTTTTTTATTCCATTTACCATTATAGTAATGACATCTATCACTATTTTCTTTAATGAATAACATTAATAATGATGTACTACTATTAAGTAATAATGCAGTAGTGAAATATACTACTGCACCAAATATATTATTCTTTATAGAATTCTTCATTATACCACATTTGTAAATTTAATAGTACCTGCAAAGTTAGCTACTTCTTCCATATTTAAGAAGTCTAATTTAACTGCACCAGATACATTATAGGTCTATATCAGGTTCTTGCTGCTTAGAACACATCATATTGTTCTTTATCCAAGATATTTCATATTCAGTAAGAGTACGATTGAATAGAAGAATATCACCGTGACAACCGATAAAACTTCTTGAATCATCTTTCCTAATAGTTCCTATAAATAAAGTATCAGTATCTTGTTTATCACCAGGATATATAGTTTGTTCATTATATTTATTTTTAGTTTGATAAACAATAGAATTATCTTTATCTATATTTATATTAGTTGCTGAATAATACGAATATGTATTCCATTTATCTCCTTGTTTATATTCTAAAATAAAAGCACCATTTTGCTCTAACGATTTAGACATAAATACACCATTATCAACTTTTTCAGCAAACCAAGTTCTATCAGCAATAATAGTATAATCAGTTAGAATAGGTAAATTATAAGCAACTGCATAAGATTTACTATCATAGCAAAGTTGATTAGGATAATTCGCTATCAATTCAACATCAATTTCAATATCCTTATTTGTTCCGAAATCATAATAAATATTAGTTTCTTCTTTATTATTGAAAATTTCTTCACTAACAATAGGAACATCTATTATACTACCATCATTAATATATACTGAATAAACTTGCGTAGATTGTAAATTACCATCAGTACTAACTACACTAAATTTAATATTATCTATTTTCTTATTGATATTAAATTTAAGTTTATAAGATTGATTATAATAATTATTTTTTGGAATGCCAATAGTAAAACCAAACCAATTATCAGCTTTCTTTTTAACTATATGAAACTTGTTATAAGATTTTGTACTTATATTATTATTAATAGCTGAACCATAATTCCAATTCTTAAAATCTTGAGCATAAATACCAACACCACTATTCAACTTACCTTTAAAACCGTATAAATAAGCATCATGTTTATTGCCGCTAAAGTCTTTTAGAATAGAAGTAGGAAGTTGTTCAATAACAACATTAATGCCAGATATTACTTTATTAATACCAAAACCAAAAAACTGATAGACATTATTGGTAAATTTATAAACGCCATCTTTGCTAATATATTGTCTAACACTATTAATATCTTGAACAAATAGTTTAAGTTCTTCACTAACGCCAGTAACTTTAATAACTATATCATTAGTAGAAGTATTAATATTTTCAATTATATCTAAAATATCTGTTTTAGATTCAGTTATAACAATTTTATTAGGAGTTCTATCAATAGTACCTCTATGTTCATAATAATTAAGTCTTGTAAAATCCTCAGCATAACTTTCAATAACATCATAGTTAGTCAACTTTTGTTTGCAGTATGGAGAATACCAAGCAACTATACTTTCTTTAAACCAATCAGGTTGTTCGGGTTCAGGTGGTGTAGGTGTACCAGGTATATACCATTCACCTAATACTACAGCGCCTATATTAGTATATTGACTAATGCGTATATGTTTACCTTTGAATAAACCAAAATCAACCTAATTAGTATCCTATACTACATTTAATATAGGAGTTGAAGTAAGACTTTGAGTTAGATCATTTATAATGAGCTACCCAGTAATATTAGCAGGTTCAATATAGGAATCTCCCTTCTCTATATGATACAGTTGAGGAAATACAAAGTATGCCTAAGGATTTATAAATAAAGGCTGATATAGGATTGTTTTCATAGTGCTAGTACCTGTTTACGTAATCTCCCTTCTCTATATGATACGTGTACCCAAGAGAAGTTTGATTCATTAATTAACTGATCAAATGGAAGATTATCTTTAATATAGTTGAATAATTTCTCATTCTCTGTCTTACTACCTACAGTAATATCAGCTGCTTCGCCGTATAGGTGCTAACTCTTCTTAGCTTTACTACCTACAGCCTTATTTAAAGCCTCACAGCGATACCCTGAGTTAACTTTGATAGGTTTACCATACCATTCCCTTAAAGGGTCTAAAACAGCCTCTATTAGCTTCTATAGCTTTAATACCCCTTCCTCTGAAGGAGTATTGTCTATACCGTTAGCTTTTGCTGTAGATGACTTTGTCATTTCCTCAATTGTAAAATATTTCATTATTTCTATTGTTTACTGTGTAATATAAAATACTGATACTAGATAAAGTTCATGTGTTTGTGAGACAGTTAGTAAATAGTTTCCAGCTTGTGCATTTAAATGTTTATCAGGAAAAAACCATTGTGACCTATTGTTTTTAGAATCACCTTCTGAATGAATCATTCTGAATTCTAAATTTGTTTGTGTAATTACATCTATTGGAGTAGTGTCATAATAAGATTTTGTCCATACATCTTTAGGATTAAGTACTACTGTATCATCATTTATCTGTATAGTTTTAGATGCAATGCTGCCATTTATTATTACAATGCACCTCTTATTTCCCAATGGAAAGTCATATGAGAAATGGGGGGGGGGTTGGCAGATTAGCAACAAACTCAGCTTTTGTCATACATTCATTGTTAGGTACAACACTGAATCCTTCTGCATAAGCTTCTGCTTTTGTAATTAATTCGTTTGTGGATTCCATATTAACTATTAAATTAAAAAGGATTTGCGTTTTGTGACAAATATATATATGTAGTTTTACCCATAGCAGTTACAGCTACTGTGCAAGTTCTCATCATGTTTGTCTAATTACCATATAAAGGTCTTACACGTAGTATTCCTCTATCTAACTACAACACTTCAAAGTATTGTGACTATCCTGTAATTTTAGTAACGTATTTACTAGTATAATCTTGAATATTTTGGTGTATAGCGAACTAATTAAGCAGTATAGTAGTACCATATCTCAATTGAATATCTCTCTATGTAGTACTATTGTGCATCCAATTTTCGGCTAACGAATCTGCCGTTAATTCTTCTCTTTCAGAGAAATTTAAGGTAATAGAACTATAGTCAGCTAATTCATTAGAATCTGTTGTACAAGCATGAGTAAGTTTACTATTTATTTCAGATCTAGATGGACATTCATTAGTAACTGGAACACTTACGTATTGTAGATATTTAGTTGGTATTCTACCATAAATGTTTAGCCAACTCTACATTTCTGTACTAGATTTAGGTTCAACTAGCATGTCTTTATCTACCATTCTTCAATTCCTCCACTTGTTTCTTTAAATCTTCAATTTCTTGCTTAAGCAGTTTGATGCCTTCTACTGCCACTACTCCTAACATACAATAATCTACAGACTTCATACCATCACTGTCTGTATCGACTATATCTGCAAAATCATTTTCTATATCTTGAGCAATAGTACCTATCTAATGCTTATTACGTATATCAAAGGATACAGTGGGTATATTACATATTTGTTCTAGCGTATGGTTTAATGGAACTATATTAGACTTAAGTCTAATATCAGATTCTTTAAAGAATCCGCTTGCATGTACTTCTCCAAAACCACCACTTCCTTGACCATTTCCAACATATATATTCTTAGCATTAGTTGTACTACCTGATCTAGGTCTATAATTTATCCAGAAATAAGAAGAAGTAATATTGTTATCTGTTATGTTAAATTCATTTAATTCAGTTAATACATCTGGTAAATTATTCCAGCTTGTAGCCAAATCCGTTACTTCAACCTTATAACCTTCATTATAAGGAGTTACAAGAAAGCTGGCACGTTTAGAAACAGGCCCATTAGCGGTGTAATAACTTAAATTGTATTGCAGATTATATTCGTTTTTTGCATCGCTATAATAAGCATATACATTATTAGGTTCAATACAGTTTAAATTACTGGCATAGGAATGAAATAAGTATCTTTGATGGTTTTCAATAATATCCATAATTACTTCTTTCAATCTGTCCTTTGATCCAAAAACATTATTTATATAATCTATTGCGTCTGTACCTACTCTATTTACATTTAACGTGAGATAAGAACCGTCGGGAACATCAATAACTTTACCATAATTTTTTAAATCTAAAGCATTTATAGGTTTTGGGGTCGTAGTAGTTGGACTAACACTTTGGTCGCCTACTATATATGCATCGGTATGAAGAATAACGTTTGCACTATGAGAAACATAAAAATGATATTTACCACCACCACGTACAAAAACATAGCATGTATCAAAGTGGCTCAAATTACCTAAACCCCTCACAGGGTCTATATCTGCATGAACGAAATCTGATAAGTATATAGTAATATTGCTATCACGATTAACGCCCCAAGCATTCGGAGCAAATTCCCAAATTTTGCGAGTAGAAAATCCTTTCTCATGTTGAGACCATGACGGTTTTGTACCGCTATCTAATGCTACCAGCACTTCTACTCGTATATTCATTCTTTCTCCAGCAGCAATCGTAACAGGATACCACGTATTTTCATCCAACCCGGAGGCGTCAATCTCTGTAAGCCCCATCATGTAGCCAAAACTACGAGCGCTTGAAATAGCATTATCAATATATTCGTTACTACCTTGTACTACTTTATACTAACCATTGTCAGTTAAGAATTTAGTACCATCTCCATTAGTAATTATTTTATCTATTTTATTCTTGTCTGAAGGTAGAACGATACCAGCTGTACTATCAGTTACTGGATCAAACTTCAATAAGGATGAACCTGTATCGTCGGGATTTTTAAGGTTCTGTTTTATTAAATTAAGAGATATGCTATCACTATTATGTCTTAAACTTCCTTCAGTAACTACAAGATCCGGCATGTCAATTACTATCTATTTCAGATTATTACCTTCTGTAGCACTAAACTTATCATTTAAAGCATTCTAAGTAGCAGTAGATATAGGTTTGTTAGCATCAGAAGTATTATCTACGTTGCCTAATCCTACTTGATCTTTAGTAACTTCATGAGGATTAGACTTATTATTAATATGTGTTTCTAAATTAGTCTATACAGCATTAATATCAGATGTAATACCAGCTTGATCTTTTAATCCATCCAGTTTAGTTTTATCTGATGATGACATTAAACCTGCTTGAGATATAGTAGCTGAAGTAATAGTAAGAGTATTTCTACCTACTTGCTATGCTTCTTGTCTATAAGTAGTAAAATTTAAAACTGCTTCAGTAGTAGATTGATTTACATTTACTGTATCAGTAATTAGTTTATCGGGTATTCTATTCAATTTATCTGTAGTAGCTTTACCCTTATCTCCAGAATATGCAGTAGAACTAGTTTCACCTAATGCCAATGATTTAGATATTTCTACATAGTCTGTACCTGACCATCTATAAGTTAAATTAGTATCTTGTACTATATATATCTTACCAGATTCGCCAGTACCAGGTAGATTACTAAATGTATCAACTTCTATTACATCATCTACATAAGACGGTAATTGAGCAGATGGAATAATACCACTTTCATTCAAAGAAGCCAAACCATTCGGAGCACCTTTACTATTTATAAACTGTTGTACTTTATTATTAAGTTCAGACGTATCTCCTATGAGAATCCAACTGCTTTCTTTAGTATAGTCAGCACCGGGAGATAACTGATATATCTTACCAGGTCTATCTTTACAGGAAACTAACATACAGTCATATTTCCATATACCTCCCTATTCATCTGTCCATGTTTCTGGTTTTACTAGATCTGCATATGAATTAACTAACGATCTAGCTTCGAGAGGGGCATCTTTCTTTACTTCAAGATTACCACTAAAATTAAATGTTCCTCTATCTCTCATAATTAAGCAAATGTTATTTTAAATGAAGATGAACCGTTAGTTCCATCATTACGAGTATATACTTTATATTGTACATTAGCACCTTGTACATCTATGTTTTCAGTAGTAACAGAGAATCTACTAACACTATAGTCTTCATACTTACCACTAAGTGTATTCAACAATGTAATCTTAGTTACATTGAACTTAGCTGGTATCTTAAATGCATGTTTATTGCTTGCTGTTTCAGCTACAAATGTAACATCTAGTGTTTTATTTGTAGTTAAAGGTAATTTAGCAAATGCAGTAATATTGTCCTTATTAGTATAGTAAGGATAGACACCGGTAACATTTAATGTTTTGGAATTAGAAGGAATCGTACTAGTCTTTGTAGTAGTATCTTTAGGCTCTGTCTTATGTTCTTCATTAGTTTTACCTAAGTTACTACACGCATAATATACAGGCATAGAAGCAAATGTAGCGTTAGCTGTAGGTCCAGTTATATCTACTTTCACTGTATTAGTACCTTCAATAGCTTTAAATGTTTTACTATCTAAAGTAACCTAAGCATGATTAGTATTAGCAGTAGCATTTTCTACACTTCCGTTAGTAGTACGCTTCATAGTATAATTAACAGAATTCAAAGCTACATTACTAGCATTAACTGTAATAGTAGTATTAGAAGAATCCTTTGTATTATCATTAGAGGAACTATAACCGTAAGTAAATCCACTATATGTTCTTGCTGTAGTAGACATAGTAGCAGCAGATAATGTAGTCTTCCCAATAGTAACAGTAGCACCTACTTCTACTAAGCCTGTATTACTTAATGTGAATGAAGGAGCTGTAATAGCTGCACTAACCGTACCTTCTTTGAATGCAAGATTAGTAGGCCATAATTCTTTAGTAAATAAAGATACAAATAAATCCTACATGCTTGTATCAGGACTAATACTGTTTATACCAGCTTTGTTAAGTAAGTCAGCTAACGGACCACCTGCAACCGGTATAGCATCGGTAGTCTTTATAGTTTCTGTAGTATCTTCTATTAATTCCTGATAATTACCATTATCAGTTAAATACTTATTACCATCTCCGTCAGTAACTATCTTATCTACTTTTACTTTATCTGTAGCAGACATAACGCCTGCATTACTAGTAGTAGCTGATGGAATAGTTTTACTACCTTGAGCATCACCATCAAACAAACCTGATTCCTGTTTAACGTCATACTCATAGTTGAAAGTAACAGTTGAACCATCTGTAGTAAAGTCTGCAACTTCTCTAATGACGTTATCAGGTAAACTATTAGCTATATCAGCTAAATGCTTACCTTTACCACCATCATACGCAGTACCAGTTACTTCTCCAATAAATAGTCTTTCTGACATAACTACCATATCATTACCATCCCAGAGATGTATGATATTAGTACGGTTATATTCATCTAAACCTACTAGAACATATACTTTAGATGTAAGTGGGTCTAACATGTCCCACTTGTTAAAGCTTCTAACATACAGTTTCTTATTTTCTTTGCAGTAGTAAATATCTCCTTCTTTAGCTTGATATAACAGTAAGTCCATTTCTGATACTGTGTCTACAAACTTCTATATTTTTATTAAAGCTTGTAGTTCTAAATCACTATCAGATATATCCCCTATATAATCTATTAAGGACTATATACTTAACTTACCATTATGAATGCCATCTTGAAAAGGAATTATTTCTTTACCATTGAGATCTTTCCTTTCGACTAACTAACTTATTCTAATTCCTTTTGTAATCATATTACTTGTCTTCTGTTTTTAATGCATTCATAGCATCTATGATAGCAGGCTTACAGTATTGATTTACAAATTGCATAATAACTTGTACTTCTTCATCTGTATATTCTAGCTCACCTTCAGAATTATATATCTTTAAAGCTAAAGAATGAGCTTTAATACCACTACCTACTTCATAAATTAATTCACCTAATTGTTGTCTAGCATCCAAACAGATCTTATTTGTCTTTTGAATGTCTGTGTATGTTTCTAGTTGTGCAAAATTTATTTTCATAATTAAATAGATCTACTTCTAAGTATTGCATAATATTTGTTTTGTGAATATACTAATAGAAAATCCATAACATCTCCTACATTCACAGTAATCCATTCTATTCTATTACCATTATTATCATATAATATAGGTCTATCAGAATCACTGTCGTTATTTCCTCTACCCCATATATTGCATTCTTTTGGATTACTACGTGGGTTATAAACAAATGTTACAGGAACAGCCCATTCAAGAGTTTGTATGGCTAACTTTGTTTTTACACTATCAAGATGTGGTAATCCATACCACATACGTCTAACACTACTACCTATAAATATAGTCCTTGAATATTGCTGATACAGTATCTAATTTTCAGAAGGATTTGTAGCATAACTAAATTTATAACCTACCACATCTCCATATAATGATAAACTTCCCGAGCCGTATATTGCCATATTACGAATTAAACTGCCAGTAATATCAAAGTACAGACCATCATTTATCTATGCAACGTCAAAATCATTAGCATTACTTTTAAAAGAACCAAAGTACGAGTAACCTAAAGAATTAGGAGTACCTATTAATGCTTCTCTTTCACCTTCCTTAAACTTTATATAACTAGAGAACAGCTTCATTCCGTTTGTCTCTGTACCACCAAATAGCACACCTGTAATTTCAAGTGACTAAATAGTACCAGATAATGCTTCTATTTCTCCCCTTATGGATGCGTTATTAGCTACCATTCTACCATCTTGTCTAACTAAAAATGGAGCTTTAGATCTATTTTCTTCAGTAGTACCGGCCCATATACGAACAGAATTGTTATCATTACCACCTTCACCAGTAATACCTGCTACTACATGAAAATCATTAGTAGTATTACCAGTTTGATAACCAACTCTTAATGAGTTACCAGTAATAAAGTCTAATTTAGCATTTTTAGCTATAATCAAATCAGTATAAATACTAGCTACATTCTGAGCTAATTCTTCCCAATATTCAACTCCACCGGGAGTACCAGGCTTGTTATCACTAGAAGATAAGTGTTTGCCTTGTCCGTGACCTCTATCTATAGTAGATATACATTTGTATGCTTTATAACCTGTAGAAGTTCCTAAATCTTTAATTAAAGCAATATCTAAGTACCTCAATGGTTGTACTGTTGGAGATACTTCACTTTCATTGCAATATAGTCTACCAGGCCACCATTCAGACCTACGTACTATTAAACCTTCTCCTGTATCACCTTTAGATACCTGCATTAACCAATCCGGATTACTATCGCTAGGTTTAGTATCGGTACCGTTTATATTAACACATAACCATAAGTAACCTAATACACTTACTCTATCATAGTAATCATAGTGAGTGTCTGGTTCCCAAGGTCCTCTATCATTAGCATATCTTATCTCTTCTCCATTTGGCTTTACTTGAGTAATAGTACCGGTAAAGTATACTGAATTAAGATATGCCGAATATCCTCTCATATCGTAACCAAACATATTGAGATTATCAAGATTACCAAATTGCATTGCAATATTCTTAGCCTTCTAATCCCAAGTATTCTAGTTTACTAAGTAACGTGTATAAGTACGAGTTGAGTAACAAGATGTTTGGCGATCTACATTAGTTTTATTACCATATGCAACAAAGTTCATTTGAGCACATGGGTGAAACGTCATATTCCAATAATCATCTACTGGCCTAAGCTTGTAACCAAATTTCTTATTTTGTGCATCTAGTATGTTAGTAACTTCAAAGTAAACAGTATAGAAACCCGCAAACTTTCTATTACCTCTACCATCATCTTCATCGTGTTCAGCATTTTCATCTGTCTTCTCTGAATGATATATACCCATACATAAGTCACCCATCGATACAGCCCCGTATTCTCCTTCTTCTAGTTTCAGTGTAATAACACCTGAGTATTCATCTGTTTGTTCTACACTTTCTATTACACCTGCACCAGGAGCATTCCATTTATCACCTAATTGAATTTCTACACGGTTATATCTCAATTCAGGTACCTCAAGGAATCTACGTAAAGTAAGACTATCAAATTCAGCATGACCGTACTTATCAATCTTACCACCAAATCCTGTAAGACCTGATGCAAAACCTTCTTGACCAAATATTGCTGATTCTTTAAACCATACTTCGTAAGCAGTAGAATCAGGCTTGATCTTACTTAAGAATACATCATCATATATCTCTGTATTCAGGTTCTTATTAGTCCACTTCTATAATTCACTATCCCATGCTAATGCGTTGTCATTACGTAAATTATTAATAGATACATCTTGTAAATCAACTAATTTACCAAGTAAGCCAGTTACTACCTTATTAGCAGCAATATTTGACCATCTTTTACCATCATACTAAAGTAAGTCTAATTTAGCAGCATCTACTATATTAGTATCCTTCATCTACTCAATACGATTCTATAGATTAATTTGAGTTTGTAGACTGCCTATATTATTACGTAATTCTTCTATATCAGATGTATTAGCTGATATATTCTCATTAGACTTATCTAAGTCTGTATCTTTAGCATACTATATTAGACTATCTGATATAGTCTTAATAGATGTGGTATTTTTCTGTACTTGTTCTTCTAATGGAGTCATTTTTCACAAATTAAAAGTTCGTCATAGAATGTTTTTATACCTAAATCTACTCCTAAACTTTGTTCTAGCAGTATTGCTTTATCATCAGTTTCTGAAGTATCCTTCCACATTTCATCCAAAGGATGTACTAACTTGCTTATCAATGCTCTAAGACAATCTATTTGTTCATCTGTAAACTTTAAATCACTTTCTAATAGACGAGCAATATGATTAGCACAAACCCATTTACGTATGCAAGGTATACCTTGATTAGAGTTGTACTTAACTTTTAAGTTATACTCTTTACCTATTCTATATATATCATCTATTAGCATAATGAACAAACTCCGTTTCTACAAGTTTTATTACAAGCAAAGCAATCGTGGTTATTGTAGAATGTAGTTTTAGTATCTAAACATATATTTAGCATTCTAGCTATATCTGTATAATACTGTACTGCATCGTCTATTAAGTTATTATTGATAGCGTAACTTAACAGATCTTGTTTCAATAAAAACAATATCATTCTATCTATTTGCTGATCATCTAAACAAGTACTACAGTTCTTACATAGTAATTCTACTTCTTTATAATATATATCAGCTTGATTGAAAAAGAATTGACTTGAATTATCTATAGTAGCAATAAACGCACTCATACACATATTTTCTAATTTATTAGAATCTATTACTATAGATAATCTCTATTCGTCAATCTTTACATCAGAGCTATAGTCTGTACCTAATACTAATAATTTATATGAATGCTTATCAGGATTTACTGAACTCCTGTTAGAATAGTTATTCAGTGTGTCTATATATAAATACAAATTTGAATCTACTGAATCAGGTATCTTTGTATCTAATTCTACTACTATGTTGTGTTTTACTATTGTTATACCAGTTATCTTCATATTAATACTTTTAAATAAAAAAAGGCTACAGGGCTATTTAGCCCCATAGCCCTTGTCAGCACACTGAAACACTGTTTTTATTATGCTACAGTTTCACCTTTGATAAATGACTGAATACCTTTATCAACGATAGAATTAACCATACTAGGACAGTATACTTCCGTAGTCAACGGAGTAGTCTTAATATATTGGTTGTCATTACTCAGATACAGGTTATCATTTTCAATTACTGCATAGTCATAAGAAGTACCTTCTACTACTTTGCGAGCCTGTTCTACTTCAGGATATGCACCAGTAAACACATGACCTTTATAGCCCATGTAGCGTACTTCTGCATCACGAACTTGCTTCCAGAAACCTTTACCAGGATTACCTGGAGTCTTAACAATAGTAGCACCAGATACTGCTTCCGGCTGATTAGCAAGCAATGCACCAGGAACAGTATGATACAGAGATACTTCCATATCTACTACAGAGTATTCATTCAGAGAATAAACACCTTCATTATCATCTTTAACCATAGCAGTCAAAGTGAGAACAGTAGCAGCATTCTCAGCCTGAATACGACGATTCTTGTGAGCATTAATTTTCTTTACAAAAGCTTCCGCTAATTTCTGTGCTTCGTTTGATTCAGCATATACTTCATAAGTATGAGTAAATTGGAAGCTATTAGCTTCAATATCTTTATACAATACACGAAGTACATATCTGTGACCAGCTACAATAGTAGCATCATTCAAAGTAATAACTACTTTATCTTGAGTAGGTTCTACATGCTGACCGATTACGGCAGATGGTTTAGAACTCTTCTGAATCTCATTAGAGAATTCAATATTAGCTTTCTAAGCAACATTACCATCAGGCATAGTAACATTGATCTTTTCACCTGCAACACCTACATAGAGTGAGCTAGCCTTAGCGGCTTCTGCTGCTGTTTTAAGGATAGCTTTATTCTGATCAAACAAAGCTACTTCACCAGCATTCAAATCATCTACAGTAGTATAGCTAGTAGGACATTCCTTACCGATAAGAACGGTGTGAACTGAAGTTATCATATAATGTAATTGTTATTTTAGATTAGACATATTAAGCGCTTCTGTCTATTTTCGCTTACTTTCTACTTTCCTAACTTGTTTAAAAGTTTAATTTCCACGTCAATAAGCGCTTTCTGTTAATGTTATTCCATTGAATTTACTTCATTAGAATATACATTATAATTTGGTAAAGTAGCTAATATTAACTATACTGCTAATTTAACTATTTCCATATGAGTATGAACAGGTAAGTCTATATACTCATCAGTAGGATTAGTTTTAAGGTCTACTTTACTTGGTTTCTTTAAATACTCAATAGTATATTCGGCTACTTTATAATTACCATCTGTGTATAAAGTAATTGTATTATCCTATATGAGTCTGATTGGTTTAGCTTTAGTATACTTTAGACGATACTCAGATAATGAATTTTCCTTGATTCTATCAACAGTTTCAATAGTACCCTCTATAGTATCGCTGTACTTTATTCTATAGTTACCTAAAGCATCCTTCTCCCAGCAATTATTTATTACTCCATCTGCTGGAGCTATACCTGCTGTATCTCCTAATAATATAACATAATCATCAGGCAAGGTAACTGTATATTCCTCTTGGTTTACTTTGGTAATATCTATATCTTTGTAAGTGCGCTTAGTAACTAGAGTACGTAAATCATCAGTACGTTTCTGATCCTATTCAAACCCTCTTTGTTTAAAATTCAAACCAGAATACCTAGTCTTCCAGAATTTATCAATAGCTTCATTAATGAATGATATTATAGTATCAGATGGTAATTTGCCAGCTAAAGATAATTCAGGATTGATTAACTGTAATCGTCTCTCTACTTCTATTTGTAATTCTCTAGGGCTCATTATTCATTTAAGCTATCAAGTTGTACTTTAGTTTGTGTTCTCTAAGACTCTATAGTCTCTAGAGCAATTTCTACAGCCCTATCTATTACTTCATTAAGTACATAATCAGGTACTTCGGTAATATCCTTATTATAGTCTTTATAACTAATAGTTTCAGGATATTTAATATAAGTAATATCTGCTGTATATTGTTCAGAAGACATACGTATAGGATCTATATAAATCTTTAAAGTATTGTCTTCTAATACTGCTATAGGAGTTTCAATCCAAGGTATATTGTTATATGTTTGTAAGAAACCCTTAGCTTTTTCATGATCTGTTAATGAACATATTGCTGCTTCCCCATTAAAGTGAAGTACACAATCTACATAGAACATTCTTCTAAGCTATTCTCCGTCATTAAAGAAATTAGATAAAGTAAGCACATTAGAATGTGAGTATGGATATACTAACGATAATGCTGTATCTGTCTTAATTAGTTTCTATAGATCAGCAATACGTTTAACTGCACCTTCAAATCCTACTTTTAAAGTATTATTGCCAGTGTACTTATTACATATTACTTCTATATAAGCCTAATTAAGAAATAAATCTATTTCTTCAGGAAGGAATGCAGGGCAGCCACCGAAAGCGACTGCCTCTGAATTCTTATCCATGAGAACTTTAAATGCCTTATGTAAATCAGATAT
>ERZ773237.1689-NODE-1689-length-17152-cov-4.104346_pt1 | contig 17152 bp, 10 predicted proteins | sample MGYA00580990_ERZ773237 | MGnify/ENA primary metagenome ERZ773237 (study PRJEB29015, sample SAMEA2737749) | human gut metagenome | biome: human gut; feature: human-associated habitat; material: faeces | place: China | collected 2012 ...
ATGAAGCGACCATTTTAATGGTTGAGAGTAATTTTCAGAGGTCAGAGATATTGCCGAGTGAAAAATCCTTTGCTTATAAAGAATCTGTCCTTAGATACACTGTATCTTGTAAATGACCACGGAAGTCCGAGGAAGAGAATTCTCTTCCTGTCCTTCCATAATATATCTGTGCTGACTTTATCTCTTGCCATTGTTTAAATATCTCCCCTTTACCTTTAATTTCATAAAGCACTATATTAAATAGTATTTTTTATTATAACATACGTCTTACTATAATTAAATTAATATCCCTCATCTTTTATCACTTTTTTCTTAGCAAACATTGAAAAATATTCTTGTGCTTTCTGTAATGATATATTGAGTTTTTTCTGAAGTCTGTCAAGAATTTCTTCTTTAGATAATCCAAATTCAAATCCTAATTCAATAATTGCCTTAGCTTCTCCCTCTTTGCGTGTTTCCTCGAATACTGTACACATATCAGCATCAGCCTCCTTTTCAATCATATTATAATCTATCTTGCAATTAACTGCACCTGTCACAGTCATTATAACGGACTTTTCTACTTTATGCTCTGCTGCATAATTTATTGCTTTTTCTTTAATTTCATTCAAATTACCATTTCTGTTCAAAAGAATTCCAAAAAGATTGAACAAATCCTTATTATTGATATTATGTAATTTCAAATTATTTTTTCTTGCTTCAACCAAATTCATTTTATAATCATTGATAAATGCTTTCATATCTTCAGGAATATCCAACATTCCCTGTAATGATACTGCTCCATCCCAAGCCTTCTCCCCATAATATATAACTATAGTTATTATCGGTATAAATTTATCTGTTCTCTTCATTTTAGAAATAAACTCATCATCAGACAATCCTTTTTCTGTCTTATATTTAACAGCATTACTGTCATATTGTTTTTTATAAGAACCATAATCATATCCCATAACTCTCATTGGCATTGCATAATGAATATGTTCCTGACTTTCCATTCCAAGTATGCATAACTCGACATCATGTTTTGTTGATTTCTTTCTTATCTTTATATTATCTCTTGAAGCCAATACACTTTCAACATATTTTTTATTCTCTGATACATACGATTCTTCCGTATCCATATCTTCAAGTTCATCAGGTTTTATTACCTGTTTTCCCTCATATAAAACCGCATTGAAAAAATCCGCAAACTGTTCATTATTACGCCAATAGTTTTTTACAACAACATCTGCTTTCAGTTTCTTTTTTGTTTTCTCCATACATTATCCCCTTTAATTATACTATGAACTATATTCATCATCAATATTGTTTCGTATTTAATAGTATAATATATTTAGAATATTTTATCTACTTATTATTGTATATTTTATTTTTATTTAATATATTCTTTTAAGAACACAAAAGACCTTGCAGATAAATTAGTCATCTGCAAGGTCTTTTATTTATATTATATAATTATTATTTAAATCAAAATGCACTATTACTTGAAGTACTTAACACCAGATTCGAATATCTTAATATCCTGCTCACCATATATATTAATAGCAACACTGTCACCGCGTCTCTCAGAATGTGCCATCTTACCGAAGCATCTTCCGTCTGGGCTTGTGATACCTTCAATAGCCATGTATGAACCATTGATATTCCACTCTTCATCCATAGATACATTACCGTCAAGGTCACAGTACTGTGTAGCAACCTGTCCGTTAGCAAAGAGCTTATCAAGCCATTCCTTAGGAGCAACAAATCTTCCTTCACCATGTGAAGCTGGGTTGCAGTATACTCCGCCAAGTTCAGCATTAGCAAGCCATGGGCTTAAATTGCTGACAACCTTAGTATATACCATCTTAGATATATGACGGTTAATTGTATTAAATGTAAGTGTAGGTGACTGTGCATCCTGTCCTGTAATCTTACCATTAGGTACAAGACCAAGCTTGATAAGTGCCTGGAATCCATTACAGATACCAAGTGCAAGACCATCTCTCTCATTAAGTAGCTTCTCAACTGCTTCCTTCATCTTGGCATTACGGAATGCTGTCGCAAAGAACTTGGCAGAACCATCTGGTTCATCACCTGCTGAGAATCCACCAGGGAACATAATAATCTGTGCCTGGTTAATAGCCTTCTCAAATTCATCTACAGACTCTCTGATACTCTTAGCATCAAGGTTCTTGAATACCTTAACGATTGTATCAGCACCGGCTCTTTCAAATGCCTTGGCACTATCGTACTCACAGTTAGTTCCTGGGAATACCGGGATAAATACTGTTGGCTTGGCAACCTTATTCTTGCATACATGTACGCTTGGTGCTTCATATAACTTGCTTTCAACCGGTGTAGTTTCCTTAGAAGCCTTTGTTGGGAATACACCCTCAAGAGTATCAGACCATACGCTTAATGCTTCTTCTACATTAATTGAAACTTCCTTGTATGTGAACTTACCATTATCCTTAACAGTACCAACCTTAGTATAAGCTGTAGTAATCTCAGAAAGCTTATCTGCTGGAACTTCTGCAACGATACAGCCATAAGCTGGTGCAAAGAGGTCATCTTCCTTAACATCTGCACTGATCTCGAATCCTAACTTGTTACCAAATGCCATCTTGCTGAGTGCTGGTACAAGTCCGTTAGCATCAAGAACATATGCAGACACGATTGCCTTCTTCTGGATAAGCTCATGTATTGCACTGTAAAGAGCCTTAACCTGTTCAAAATCCGGAAGGTCATACTGATCCTTCTTAATATCAAATCTGACTAATACATCACCATCATTCTTAAGTTCAGGAGTGATAATATCTCCCTCCTTAGCTACATCAATAGCGAATGAGCAGAGTGTTGGTGGAACATCAATATGTTCAAATGTTCCTGACATACTGTCCTTACCACCGATTGATGGAAGTCCGAATCCCATCTGTGCTTCATATGCACCAAGAAGTGCAGCAAATGGCTGGCTCCATCTTTCTGGATCTTCTGTCATTCTTCTGAAGTATTCCTGATATGTGAATCTGATCTTGCTGAAATCACCACCAGCAGCAACAATCTTAGCTACAGAATCTGTTACAGCATAGATTGCTCCATGATATGGACTCCATGATGAGAGATATGGATCAAATCCATAAGACATCATAGTTACTGTATCGCATGAACCCTTAAGCACTGGAAGTTTAGCAACCATGCTCTGTGTCTCTGTAAGCTGATATTTACCACCATATGGCATATATACTGAACCGGCTCCGATAGAACCATCAAATCTCTCAACAAGTCCCTTCTGTGAGCATTCGTTAAGGTCTGCTAAAGTCTTTAACCACTTACCGCGTACATCTGTAACCTTAACCGGCTTAAGGTAATCGTCTTCCTGTGAAGGAATATCAACTACAACCTTAGTCTCCTGATGGGCACCATTAGTATCAAGGAATGCTCTTGAAATATTAACGATATCCTTGCCTCTCCAGTTAAGAACAAGTCTTGGTTCTTCTGTTACAACAGCTACCTCAACTGCCTCTAAGTTCTCCTCAGCAGCATACTGAAGGAATTCCTTGACATCCTTAGGATCAACAACAACAGCCATTCTCTCCTGAGACTCTGATATAGCAAGCTCTGTTCCATCAAGACCTTCATACTTCTTAGGAACTTTATCAAGATCTACCTTAAGACCTGCTGCAAGCTCGCCAATTGCAACGGATACACCGCCTGCACCAAAGTCATTACATTTCTTAATAAGCTTAGTAACCTCTGGTCTTCTGAAGAGTCTCTGCATCTTACGCTCTGTAGGAGCATTACCCTTCTGAACCTCAGCACCACAATCCTCAATAGACTTCTCTGTATGAACCTTAGATGAACCTGTAGCTCCGCCACATCCATCTCGTCCTGTTCTTCCACCAAGAAGAATAATGATATCTCCCGGGTCAGAATTCTCTCTCTTAACTGCACTTCTTGGAGCAGCAGCTATAACTGCACCAATCTCCATTCTCTTGGCAACATAATCAGGATGGTAGATTTCCTTAACATATCCTGTAGCAAGTCCGATCTGGTTACCATATGAGCTGTATCCGTGAGCAGCACCTGTAACAAGCTTTCTCTGTGGAAGCTTTCCATGAATTGTCTCTGATACCGGAACAGTAGGATCTGCTGCACCTGTAATTCTCATTGCCTGATATACATATGTACGTCCTGACAATGGATCTCTTATAGCACCACCAAGACAAGTTGCTGCGCCACCAAATGGCTCAATCTCTGTTGGATGGTTATGTGTCTCATTCTTAAAGTTAACAAGCCATTCCTCTGTCTTTCCATCGATCTCAACTGGAACAACAATTGAGCAGGCATTAATCTCATCAGATTCTTCCTGATCAGCTAACTTGCCCTCAGCCTTTAACTTCTTAGCACCCATAAGTGCAAGGTCCATAAGGCATACGAACTTGTCCTTACGGTCCTTATATATTTCTGCTCTGTCTGAAAGATACTTGTTATATGTAGCTTCCATAGGGGCTTTATAGAATCCGTCCTTAAACTTAACATCTGTAAGCTCTGTTGCAAATGTTGTGTGACGGCAATGATCTGACCAGTATGTATCAAGTACTCTGATTTCAGTCATAGAAGGATCACGCTTCTCAACACTAGCAAAATGCTCCTGAATGAACTTAAAATCCTTAAATGTCATGGCAAGTCCTAAAGAATCATATAATTCCTTTAACTTATCCTCTGGCATATCCTTGAATCCGTCAAAATAAATAACATCAGCAGGAGTCTTGAACTCAGTAACTAAAGTTTCTGGAATATCCTCTGCTGCCTGTCTTGAATCAACAGGGTTAATGCAGTGTTCCTTAATCCTGTTCTTCTCCTCATCAGTAACAGTTCCTGTCAATACATAAGTTACAGCAGTCTTGATAACTGGTGTCTCATTCTCATTAAAGAACTTAACACACTGTTCTGCAGAATCAGCTCTCTGGTCGAACTGTCCTGGAAGATACTCTACAGAGAACACGAAATCGTCCTTTCCTGCTGGAAATGTTCCCTCATAAACATCATCTACCGGTGGCTCAGAAAAAACAGTAGTAAGTGCTTTCTTATATGTTTCTTCTGAAAGATTCTCAATATCATAACGGATAAGAACTCTTACATCTGTAATAGTCTTTATTCCAAGATATCCTCCTATCTCCTCAAGTAATTCTTTCGCATTAACTGCAAATGGTTTCTTTTTCTCGACAAAAACTCTCTTTACGCCGCTCATATCTTCCTCCTGAGATTAGTTATATTAATTATTAATATTTAACCATTGTATCACAATAAAACATATTTTCAAACAACTATTCATGCATTCTTCTTATTATCTTGTAAACAACCTGATTACCCATTACGGTAGGACCTGTATGTGCGAAGAAAACAATACCGTCTGTCTGTGATATTATCTCACTCTTAACAGTACCCTCGCATGGGTCAAGAATCTGTGCTATAAGCTCACCATGATATACAGGATCACCCGGCTCTTTAAGTCTCTTGTAAAATCCTGCATCATAAGTCTTGACTGCCATAAGGTCAAATTCGTTGATAACACTTGCAATATATCCACTGTGATTGTTGTACTTAAGAATACCCATTCTGGTTAAAAACCTGAGAACAGATGACACAGCCTGTCTTGCAGATTTCTCATCAATCATATCTGTGCTGTTAGTATATATTGAAAACGCATTAGTACCATTCATCTGCCAGTTATAATTAAGTGTCACTGTATCCATTGGCTTCGGCTTTCTAATAACAACGTACTGAAGTCCAAACAGATTGGCAAGACTTGCACTCTGAAATCCTGTATCCATCATCTTTACATGAGGAATAAAATCACCCGGCATATAAAAGCTTGCAAAATGTATGCCATAACTGTAACCCTTAATTCTGTCAAAAAGTGTTCCTGCTATCTGCTTGGTTGTATCTCCATTAACATCCCCAGGAAAAGCTCTGTTAATATCAGAATTATCTGTAGGCCAGAATCTCTTTCCAACATTCATGGAAAATCTGTTAACAGATGGGATAACAAGAATCTCATGATTGTGCGATATTGCACCATGAGCCTCAAGCTCTTTAAGTGCCTTAACAAGCTGCGAACATATATACAGCTGCTGTATCTCATTACCTCTTAATGCACCAACAATACATGCCGACTTCTCACCACCGCCGAATCTGTAGCCTTCTATCTGATAATCTTCTCTATATATACCCTTTAACGAATAAATAATCTCTTTCTTCATTATCTGCCACCATAAACTCTTGCTATAAGAGCCCCCTTATGTACTACCGGATTCTCTCTTAATGTAAATATAATTCCATCTGTAGGCGATTCAATTCTCTGGATTATTCTTCCCTCAATAGGTTCGATAATATCTCCTATATGCGTTCCAATTCCAATCCTTCCCATAGAATCAACTGCTGATACGAATATTCCGCTTTCCTTAGCAGTAAGAAATGTAACCTCACCCTCTGTAGAGATAATAGGTTCATTCACTTCTTTCGGCTCATCATCCCATATCCCCATATGAGACATAAGGTTAAATATACCATCAACAATATCCCTGCAATACTTTGGCGTAATTCTGTTTCCAACACCCATCTCCGTAACAAGAGTAGGCACACCAAGATGGTTAAGACTATAAGCAAGAGTTGCATCAAGCACAGTAATAGACGAATATATCCACACAAATTGTGCATTCATCATCTTCGCATAAGGAAGAAGCTTTTCCTGCGTATCATCATTAATTCTTACCTGTGGCATCTCATTTACAAATATATTGCTTGAATGGATATCAATACACAGATCGCTTCCAATAATATCTTCAATAATACCTGCTGCCACATATTCAGCCATCGCTCCATTATTATCGCCAGGGAAAACCCTGTTCATATCAAGGTCAAACATAGGAATTCCTCTTGAACCTGTATCAAGTCCAAGAGGATTAATATCTGGATAAATATCTACAATTCCTTTAAGCTTATTCTTCTCTCTTTCAATCCTTCTGATAACCTCATAGCAGATATACTGTCCGTCAAGTTCATCCCCATGAGTGCCTGTAACTATAGAAATCCTTGGCATATCAATACCATTTTCTTCATTCGTAAGTCTGTTCTTTCTTACTACCAGCCTTTCATGCACCGGCAATTCCACCGAAACAACTTCTTCTATCATAATACTCTCCCTGTAATATACTTATTCATCATAATCCCTAAGAATAATCGTGCTTGGCGTCTTCTTAACAATAATATGTGAAAATACAGAACTTGGCATGTAAGTCTTATCATCCATATATACCCTGCTTCCCGGATATATATGATTCTTTACTTTAACAACTGCTCTCTCTGAATCTCTTATAAGATTGTATAATGCCTTGCTCTTTTCTTCAAGCTTGGCTTTCTGAGCCATCTTTACAATCTTTGACTGGGTAACTCTCAATGCCATTTTACTATCATACTTTTCAGGCATGTTCTGTTTAATCATCTCAAACTTCTTATTAGCCATTTCAAAGGCTTCAATCTGTTCGTCCACCTCCTTAAGCTCCATAATAAGTTCTGCATACTCTTTTCTGATTTCTTTGGTCGAACCAACCCTCAACAAAGTCTTTACATTGCTTTCATGTCCACATGATGTAGTACTGATTCCCATAACACCAGTTACATCACCACCTATAATAGAACCTATGGGTCCCTCAACAAATACCCTGCCATATGTAAGCACCCTGCAGTTAAGAATATAATTACACTGTAAGTCTCCTTTGGCAATAACCTCTGTATTCTCAAAAAATCTGCCAGATATATTTCCCCCTGCCTCGATCTTTCCTGAATTCTTAGTATTAACGCCATCCTTTAATACAATATCCTTCCCAGCAATAAGTGTTGCTCCCTCAACGAAGCCTCCAACATATATACTTCCCATGGCATGAACTGTTACACCACTTCTCACACTGCCTGTAATATTAACATCCCCGTTAAAGTCAATATTACCCATACTCATGTCAAGATTACCATTAACCTCATACACATTAACAACACTTAAATCATAGTTGCAGTATTCAATCTTTCCAGATATTGCAGCATAAGTTTCTTTCCCATCCTCAGATGTCTTAAAGCCCTTACCATGCAGTCTTGGCTTGGGTTTTCCTGGTTTAGGCACAAGCAGCTTCCCACATACATCAAAGCCAAATTCCCCTTTAGTCGGCTCATGATATCTTGCCAGCAGATCACCCTCATTAACCTTTTCAAATCTCTTCTGATTAAAGTAATCAATAGAACCATCTTCTCTTACTGTAGGTCTGTTATTATTAATTGCATCTGTATCAAAGAAGAACTCATAATATCCATCTTTTCCTGCCTCTACCGGTTTACCAAAAGCAACTTCAACCGGCTGGTCATATATTTTTTGTGAAATCATCCATCGAATTTTTTCTTCATCTATTCCAGTCTTAATTCCATTAAGCGATAGCTTATTCATGACTTCATCATATGTATATCCTTCATCACATTTGCCAAGCCTGACTGATGCGCTCATATTATCATCTGCAATATATACATAAACCTCATGTAACTCGATATCATCTATATCAGCTGTTTCATTAACTATTTCTGTATTGCTCATGCTGTTCCCCCTTTCCGAAGGTCTTATCCATTCATTATCAAAACACTGTACTGTAATAGCTGCATCTTAACATCCATACTTAAGCAGCCCATCCAGATTACTTCCCCTCTCAAGTGCAAGTCTTATCTTCTCCATCTCTTTAAAGGTATATCTTGGATCAGCATATAAAGAAACATCTACACCGCTTGTAAGTCCCATAAGAATTTCCTGTGACTGCAATTCATTAAGTGCAGGCTTCTCGTCATTCCATTTATCAGAAATTCTGTGTCTTGCCTCTTTCATGCTTACCGCATCAATAAACGGATCTGCATATTCAGAAACATCTATTCCTTCTTCAAGTCCAAGTCTTATCTGTTCCATCTGTTTCCCATTATATTCATGAAGCAGATACTTAGTTATGTCGACACAGCTGTGTATTCCCAGCCTTATCTCATTGAGCTGATATTCATCATAATTATCCTCAACAAAAAATGTAAGGTCAATATCTTCTTTTTTTGCAAGTCTTATCTGTCTTAATACCTCTCCTGAATAACCAAGCTTTGCATACCTGGTCAGATCATAATTAAGCTCTGATGCAAGCCTTATCTCTCTCATAACAGAATGACTGAACTTAGGATTACATATATCATCCATATTCATTCCGCTACGCACAGCCTGCTTCAGTTCTTCCATCTGCATATAATCATACTGTGCATCTGCAAATCTGCTTACATCAAGTTTTTCTTCCAGACCAAGTCTTAATGCTTTCATCTGGGCAGCGTTAAATTCCTCTTTGCAATACACACTCACATCAACGCCATTCTCAATTCCTCTGATAATCTCAATAGTCTGTAATTCATCAAATCCCAGAGACTGCCAGGCCTGCTTGTCTACAGTTTTGTTTTCTATATTCTTATTAATCTCTTCCACGTTCTGCATAAGCCCATCTCCCATAATCAAACCAAATCATCATATATCCGGACCTTAATAATATCTGTCTAAATTTTATCACACATACAGTCCGACTACAAGTTCTAACATTGTACATTTTTTATCAATGCTCTACATATCCTGTTCCGTCCAGAAATCCTTAATACATTTATAGGCATTACCCAGACTGACTGGAAATATCCTGTTCCACTCCCTAGGATACATACGCTCATATTCACCAGTCATAAATCTGTCATCCAGAAGTGCAATAACTCCCTTATCCGTATCCGTCCTTATAACCCTTCCTGCTGCCTGAAGCACCTTATTCATTCCCGGAATAACATAAGCATACGAATATCCATTTTTGCCAAATTCATCAAAATAATCCCTTAAAATGTTGCGCTCCCTGCACACCATCGGAATCCCCGTTCCAACAATGACAGCTCCAATAAGGCTCTCATCCTTTAAGTCAATTCCTTCGGAAAATATTCCTCCAAGCACACAGAAGCCTGCAAGCGAAGCCCCTTCTGGAAGTTCCTCGTAAAATGCTGATAAGAAATTTTCCTTGTCAGCCTCCTTCATAAACCTTCCCTGCACAAGCACATTTACACAGCTTTCTGGTAAAAATGTATCTTCTCCACCACATTCGACCACATTAACACCATTTTCCCACCTGAAGCACTCAAGAACACTCTCCATGTAAGAATATGACGGAAAGAACACCATATATCTGCCGCTTCTGCCAGAAATCATATGCATAATATAATCATGTACCTTGGCATATTCCCTTGCATTTCTTCTTGTATAACGGCTTGTCACATCAGTAGCCACGACAATTCTCTTATTATCAGGTTCAAAAGAAGAGTGTGCATACACCGCTCTTTCTGATACATCACCTGAAAGCATTTCCTTAAAATAATTAACCGGAAGCAGCGTTGCCGAGAAGAACACCGTGCTTCTGCCCTGTGAAAGTCTCTCACTTATGTTGCCAGACGGGTCAACACAGTACAGATGTACAAGAAAGTTTCCATCATTATCATGCTCATTATAATAGACATATTTTTCATCAGCACAGTCATACATATTAAGAAAATGTCTCACTGCAAAGAAAAACTCGAGCAGCTCGTTAGTCACAGGCTCACCCTTATGCCTTTCCATAAACTTCTGCATAAGTCCCATGACACGCTCAAGGCTGGCTGGAAATGTTCCAAGACCACTCACAACCATGAATGTATCGCACTGTCTTTTATATTCGAGCAACTGCTTGTTACATCTGTCAAGTGCGCCTGCAAGCCGTTTGTCCATCTCTTTGACAAGCTTCTTAGCCGCAAGAAAATCTTCTTTTTTCAACACTGCGCTGTACATTTCTCTTGCTCTGTCCACAAGGTTATGTGCTTCATCCACAAGAAACACATAATCACCCTTCGCACCATTGCCAAAATACCTCTTAAGCGACGCATCCGGGTCAAATACATAATTATAATCACATATAATTCCATCACACCAGTACGAAACATCAAGCGACATCTCAAACGGGCAGACATTATGTCTGTTGGCATATTCCATGACATTATCTCTTCCGATAACCATCTGGCTCGTTATAATGTCGTACACAGCATCATTAATCCTGTCAAAATGCCCCTTGGCATAAGGACATGCCACGGGGTTGCAGTTGCGCTCATCAAGTGGACATATTTTGTCCTTCGCTGTAAGAGTAACAGTTCTCATATGAAGCCCGTTATCTCTTAATATAGCATAAGTATCCTCCGCAACAGTTCTCGTTATTGTCTTTGACGTCAGGTAAAATATCTTGTCTGACATCTGCTGTCCTAATGCCTGCACAGCCGGGAACACAGTAGACAACGTCTTTCCGACACCTGTAGGTGCCTGAATATATAGATTGGTATTATCTTCAATAGCCCTGTATACACTCACGCACAGATTCTTCTGCCCCTCCCTGTATTCATAAGGGAACTTAAGTTCTCTGATTGATTCCGTCCTTTTATACCTCTCATCAAATGTATAATCAGTCCATCTCTTAAAGCCTGTAATCAGCTTATTAAACCACTCTTCAATTCTTTCAAATGTATATTCTTCCAGAAACTTGTTGATTGTCTCAGGCTCAGGAGTAACGTAAGTCATCTGGATTCCAATCTTTGACAGCTTCTTCTGGCTTGCATATATATAGCCATATACCAGTGCCTGGGCTTTATGCACATAAACCGGTTCTTTCAGCAGAGAAACATCTGTCTGCATAGTCTTTATCTCATCAATTATTGCATCGCTCTCCGGCTCTTTATTACCATCCTCGTCATAATTAATATCTGCAATAATACCGTCAGCCCTGCCTTCAACCTGTAATACATACTCAATCCCTAAGTCAGATACAAGCGGTATCTCAATCTTTAAAGGCACTTCTGCATGATACATAGTTCCCATGCTGTGCTGGATTTTCCTGTGAATCCTTGCCCCATCCTGCATGATTTTCACATCATTGCTGCCTGTATTCCTGTTGTCAATATCACCTTCTGCACACATGAATTCCACAAGATTTCTTACAGATATTCGAAAGCAGTTTCCATTTACAGAGTACATACTATCTCCATTCAATAATGTTCTTCAATATCGTATATATAGGCATTGCCTGTCTTTCCGACTCTTTTAACCTGTTCCATGTAATTAAGCATTGCAAGTACACTGGCAGCAGTCTGCCTGTCAATATGCGCTGCATTTGCAAAATCCGCTGAAGTAAAGTTCTTCTCAAGTCCCTCTGGTACAAACTGCATATAATCCTGTGGACAGTCCAGTTCAACTATCTTTCTTATTCCAACAGGAATGCGGTCATAACGCACACTTCCGCGCTTCTTATCGTAACTCCAGCCATTAAGAAGCTTATATTCTTCCATATCGATCAGCAGCAATGTAACCTTAAGATTCTGATTCTTTAAAAATGCTTTAATCTTATATAGTTCAAACATCGCATCATACATAGAACATCGCTTCGGAGACTTTCTTCTAGAAGTAATGTCCCCTGTTTCCGGCTCAATCCAGCTTAAATACTTCTCATATGGCATTGGATATACAACCCTCACCTGATATTCATTCAGGAACACTGACAACTTATCCCTTAACTTGTTAAGCTGCCTCGTCTGAATCTCAATTATCCCATGCTCGTTATATATATCTGCAAAATAACCATCTATTGCAACCTCATGATTATCCTCATCGGGTTCATAATACATTTTTAATACTGCATGCAGTGTCTTTTCCGACAAAGTACCTATCCCCTTGTCATTATGGCTCTTACCGATTATCTTCTCTTTCGCCGCGTCAAAAGCCTGACTGTCTATATATTCAACTGGTTCTGCTGCAGATTTCTTTTTTGACATTGTGTACCTCGTATCAGATATATGTTATCATTGATAACAAGTATCTTACGAATACCTAAAAAAATCAAGGCATTTACCGATATAACCTATATAAATCCAATTAAGAACAGGAGAAAAACATGATATCAATAAGCATGTGCATGATTGTAAAAAATGAGCAGGACATTCTTGCAAGGTGTCTTGATTCATACGCAGGAACTTATGATGAATTGATTATTGTAGACACAGGCTCAACTGACAATACTAAAGAAATTGCCGCTCACTACACCGATAAAATATATGACTTTGAATGGATAAATGATTTTTCAGCCGCAAGAAATTTTGCATTTTCCAAAGCTGGATGTGACTACATATTCAGTGCTGACGCAGACGAAGTGCTTGATGATACCAACAACTACGCATTAAGAGAATTGAAACATATGCTTCTTCCAGAGATAGACATTGTTCAGATGTATTATGTCAATGCATCAGAATATAATTCTGTATACAATGCACACAAAGAACTCCGCCCGAAGCTTTTCAAAAGGCTCCGTCCATTCACATGGATTTCACCAATACATGAAACAGTACGGCTCACGCCAATCGTATATGACAGTGACATTGAAATTCTTCACATGCAGGTGGGCGACCATAGTAAAAGAGACTTTTCAACATATTTCAAAGCATTTGAAAAAGGTATCCACATTGAAGATTATGTAGTTACCATGCTGTGTAAAGAACTTCTTATATCCGGTGAAGATTCCGACTTTATTGCTTTCAGGAATATATTTGAAAATATTCTTTCCAAAGAAGGCAGAAGCAATGATTTAATGAAAGAAATCAACTGTATTCTTGCTAAGATATATATGGCAGACGGTGACACTGACGCATTCTTTAAGACCACTTTAAAAGCAGTTGCCGACAATCCTCCTGCTGAAATGTGTCTGATTCTCGGTACATTTTACATGAACCAGACAGACTATGAAGAAGCTGTGTTGTGGCTGTATAATGCTGCATTTGAGACGGAAAGCATACTTGATGTGGCAAGCAGCGGAAATAAGCCTTTATCTTTGCTTGGCAGATGCTATGAAGAACTTGCAAAGACTTCAGATGACGCATACCTGTGTGCACAGTACAAGGAAATGTCTGACGATTATTACAATCAGGCTGATAACTGGTCGCTTCCAGAAGAATAAAAAAACCTTAGTGAAACCGTCAATGATTTCACTAAGGCTTTTTTATTATTTATCATCCTCAACATCAAAGAGCTTCAACTCTTCAACATCACTCTTACCTGACTTATCGTCTCCATAGGATATCTTATCAGATGATGTATCAAGTTCTTCATAACTGTCATCCTCATCCTCGGCATATCCATCAATTACCTTCTCTGTATATTCATCAAGGTCAACACCATCCTTTGACGCCATGTTAAACACCTTCTTCACTTTCGCAAGCTTAGAGCAAAGAACAATAGTAATCACTATAAATACCGCTATTATCAGTCCAAGTATTAATACTATCATCAGCCAGAATCTGCTGTTTCCTGATGTTTTTCCATTATCAGCCTTAACATCAGCATTAGCAGTGTCAGATTTCACAACAGAATACGCCTGAATCGAGCCATCACTTATCCTGTATCTGAACCATCCCTTCTCTCCAAGAGAACTTACTCCATAGAACAGGCAGTACTGTCTGTTAGCGTCCATAAGTACCTGCACTTCTTTACCATTCATGGTAAACCTTGTAAGTGCATAACCTGCCGGCTTCTCTAACGAGTTCGTTATAGGCAGAACAACATATGTTATCTCTGGTTCTGCAACAGTATTGTATGGTGAAAATGTTTTCGCAGTCTCATCATAGATGTAGAACCCACCTTTTCCATCTTCACTTTCAAGATACATAAGGATAAGACCTGTCTTTATGCCTTTAACCGCATTTATCTTCTGACCATTATAATCGTAGTCAATCTCCTGATATCCATCTGGAATTGTGATTCCTGAATAATCCCTTACAACAGAATACTTCCTGCCATCTATCGTCACAGTTCCATCATTATTAACCGCCTGTGATGCATCTTCTGTAACAGCTTCTGTCTTTGACTCAGCCTCTGTTGTTGCTTCCTGACCATCCTCAAGTCTTGTTGTATATATTATATATTTCTTAACTGAACCATCTTCTGCAGTAACAGTAATTGTTGTTGTATTACTTCCCGGGTCCATTCTTCTACCGCTTATGCTTATCTTGGCAGCACTGTCATTAGCGGCAGCACTTACAACAAGCTCTGTAACATCAGCATCAACAGTTGCATTGTATGTTGTCCTGTCTGGTGAAAATGCTGGTGAAAGCGTTCCCGGACTTATCTGCAGGGACTTTAATGTGTTGTCTGAGGAATAGCTGGCTGGAGCTTTTACATTAACTGATCCTGAAGATGTTGTTAATGACATATAATCTTCATCTGCCGAAGATGTATACGACGTTGATTTATCTACTGATATCGTCGCTGTTCCCGGATTAATAGTCTTAAAAACAACATCAAATGAAGTTGCATTTGGAGATATTAATCTTCCTGTTCCTCCACCGCCAGCATCAAATCCTTTCACATACTGTAATATACTTGAATCATAATTTATTCGTAAATCACACAGTTCTATCTTTACATCAGATGATGCTGTTATTGTTATTGTTACCTCATCACCAACATTGGCACTGGCAGAACTTATAGAAACATGTGCTGTCTGTGCTGCTTTTACATTAGTCAGACCAGAAAACATTAATATGCTCATCAACATTGCCATTACTAATGCAGTTATTCTTTTTATGTTATTCATAATATTCTCCAATATAATTACTGTACAATATATCTGATATCAAGAACATGTCTCTTAACATACAACATATCTATACTGCTGACTGTACCATCATGATTAGCATCAGCGGCTTTATAATAAGCACTTGTAAGAATTCTAATATCAAGAACATGTCTCTTAATATATAACATATCAATACTTGTTATCTTACCATCTCCGTTAGCATCTCCGTATATAACAACTGCGTATGATGCATACTCATCTCCATCTGAAGTATATACAACAAATCTGTCTCCGGTTGCTATTATTTCAGATGTTTTCTCTGCTGAATCTGAGCCATATATCTTTCCATAACATCCATTCTTGAATGAAATACTGCTTATAACATCATCAGCTGTGCTTTCAACCTCAAATCCTGATATAAATCTTCCTTCTTCATCTATATCATAGCTTGTATCAAAGCCATTCTCTTCTGATGGATCAGGGTCTGGAACCGGATCAGGATCTGGTATTGGATCAGCTTCTTTTCTTACGATATTGATTACATAGTCCTGATTTTCTCCATTCTCTGCTGTAACAGTAACAACTATTCTGTTGTTACCTACAGATAATGAGTACTCTCCAAAGCCTTCTACTTCAGCACTATCAGCTAACTTATCACCTGATACATATACACTTGTAACATCATTATCAACAATCAGATCATATGATGTCGTGTATAATGAAAATGATGGTGTTAATGAATATCCATCAACATACAGATCCTTAAGTCTGTTATTAGGACTTCCATCTCCTGTAGGAATTGCACATACCTCATCTGGCATATTATCATATACAGGAATTATAAACTTAAATGATGTGTTATTAAGTGTTGTTTCACTATATGCTCTCTTGCTTGTCTTTGCCTCTGATCTTGGTGCAAAAACATTAGTCATATACTGATGCGAATAATTAACCACATCAAACTTTTCATAATATATAGTATCCTGTCCTTTATTTATGTACCATTTGCCAAGATTAATTGCTCCACCTACTACCGCTTTATATCTCGTATTCCAAGGTCTTAATGTACCAGAATCAGATTCCTTTGCATATCTTAATCCATTCTGTACAGCAGTATAACCACCTGACGCATATGCATTCTGACTGTAATAATTATAATAGCCTACATATCCGCTTACATTACCTGATATCTGTCTTCCCGTTCCATTATATCCCTGTTCCTGAATTATTCTCGTAGCAAGATGATATGGGCTAACCTGAGACATTTCTCCTGCTTTTTTCCGGATCAGAAGAATTTCTTTCCTCTGCTCTTCTGACAAATCTGTGCGATTCAGAGATGCCTCGCACTGTGCCAGAATCACACTGACCGGTGTTCGCAGCTCATGGGAAACGTCCGATGTAAACTGCCGTTCCCTGAGAAACGCCTGTTCCAGACTTTCCAG